>ERZ827452.341-NODE-341-length-68091-cov-5.382959_pt1 | contig 68091 bp, 71 predicted proteins | sample MGYA00519866_ERZ827452 | MGnify/ENA primary metagenome ERZ827452 (study PRJEB31778, sample SAMEA3449307) | human gut metagenome | biome: human gut; feature: human-associated habitat; material: faeces | place: United Kingdom | collected 2010/2012 ... | reverse complement strand
AAATAAAAAAATAAATAATTTAGCAAGTTAATAAAAATATTAAATAAAGACTATAAAATAAAAATTAATTATTTAATAAAAATAAATATCAAATAAAAATATATGAATAATTATTAAATTAATAAAAAAATAATTAATTTAATATAAATAATAAAAGTTAAAATTAATATTAAAAAAAATTAAAAGAAAGGAGAGCATAATTATTTAAATAATATGCAGAAAAATATATGGAAACTTTACAAAATGAATTAAAAGAAAATAATATTACTAATAATTTAGAAATAGAAAAAAAACAAAATAATTTTTTAGAAACAACATTAGGAAAGACAATTAACTCTGGAATAAATATAGGTTTAAGAATGATTTTACCGGACTTAATAGAAAATCAAATAATAGACATTAAAGATACTTTATTAAAAGAAGGATTATCTCAAGGAATAAAAAAGGCTGTATCATCTGCTATAGACCTAGGAAAAAGTGCAGTAGGAATAGTAACAGGTAATTTTGAAAATGTATCTCAAGTACAAGCAGCCATACAAAAAGGAGGAATAATAGATGGAATATCTGATACAATCGATTTTGTATTAAATAAAACTCAACAGACAGGAATATTACCATACAATATAACAAAAGCAATAAAGACAGGAAAAAATACCATATTAAATAATGTAGCAAATAACATAGAAAATGAATTTAATAAACAATTAGAAAGCGCAGAAAAATTGCAAAAATATTCTAATAACTGGAAGCAATATTATAACAATAAAGATTTTGAAGGAATGACAAGAGAACTTTATAAAATAAATGCAGAAATTAAAAATTTAATCCCTTTGGAAAATACAATAAAAGAAGCACGTACTATTCAAAATCTACATAACTTAATTAGAACTAATGGAAGAAACTTTAATTTAACGAATGAACAACTAGAACTAGCTAAAATGTTAAATTAATATTGACTTTAAAGTTAAAAAATAAAATAAAGGAGAAATAAAGCTTTTAAATTAACTATAAAAAGGGGAAAAAGATATGTTTCATAAAATAGAAAGTGTAATACCAAAAGACAATTTAATAATAGAAGTAGTATTTGAGGACAAAAGAATAGTACAATATGATATAAAAAATATAATAGATAAATGGAAAGATTTTAAAAATTTAGAGGATAAAAATTTATTTAAAAAAGTAAAAGTAGATGTGGGTGGACATGGAATCAGTTGGAATGAAAACATAGACATATCTGCTGAAGAAATATGGGAAAATGGAATAAAAATTTAATAAGAAATTTAAAGTGAAAAAACTTAAATTTCCGTAAGTTTTTATAAAATATAATTAGGAAATATTGACAATTAAATAAATTATATATATTATAAAAATGAAATATAAAAGCCGGAGGTACAAAAGAAAATGAGAAAATTAATTAAGAATAAGGGAATCACATTAATATCTTTAGTAATAACTATAATTGTATTAATAATATTAGCATCAGTAGGAATATATTTAAGTTTAGGAAATAATGGGATTTTTACAAAAGCACAAGAGGCTAAAGAAAAAACACAAAGAGAAACAGCAACAGAGAAAATAAACCTAAAAATAACAACTGCACAGATGAACTCATATGCAGAAAAACAAGAAATGCCAACGCTAAAAGAGTTATCGTTAATATTAAAAGAAGATAGCGAAATATCATATGTAACAGAAGAAAGTAAAGTAGCAAGTGCAGAATATAATGTACCAAGCGATAATCCAAGCACAATATATACAAAATTAAAAGATTATAATTATGAATTTGGAATAAATTCTTCTTTACAATTAGCAAGCATAGATGGAGTAAAAGTTGCAAATAATGATACAACAGAATATGTAAAAAAATCAGAATTTGATAAGTTAGCCTTATTAGTAGAAAACTTAAACAAAAAAATTGCAAATATGGAAAATGCAGATATATATTCGACAGAGGAAAAAAAGGTTGGAATATGGATAGATGGAAAAACTATTTATCAAAAAACAATTGAAACAACTTTTGCTTTAGAAAGTTCGAAGTGGAAACAAGAAGAACATAATATAAAAGATATAGAACATGTAGTCAATTTAACAGGTTATATAATAAACGATTTGTCGCAAGAAGTATGCCTAAATGGAATTGTTAATGAGCACAGCAATATGTGGTTTACAAATGTAACTCAAACGAATATAGCGACATACTCTAATTATAGTAGGTTACTCGGAAGGCCTATGGTAATAACAATTCAATATACAAAAACAACAGACAATGCCAATTAAATTTTAGCAAAAAAATAGTAGAAAACAGTTTTAAATAGAACAAAAAATATAATTTGATATTATTTAAAATTTAAAATAAAAAAGAACAATAAAAATAAAAAAATAAACACAAAAAAACATGAAAAAACTTAAATTTCCGTAAGTTTTTTTGTGTTTTTTCTTGCTTTTTTTGGGTATTTAAAATATAATACAATCATAGAAAAAACATAATGTTTTTAAGCGAAAGGAAGGTTAAAAAAATGGAAGAAATTCAAGATAAAGACGGAAAAATTATTGACAGAGATATAGAAACAGAAATGAAAACAGCATACATAGATTATGCCATGAGTGTTATTGTATCTCGTGCACTTCCAGATGTTAGAGATGGTTTAAAACCAGTACACAGAAGAATTTTATATACAATGCATGAAGATGGATTAACACCGGATAAACCATACAGAAAATCTGCAACAACAGTTGGAGACGTTTTAGGTAGATACCATCCACACGGAGACTCATCTGTTTATGATGCAATGGTAAGACTTGCACAAGATTTCTCTATGAGATATCCATTAATTGACGGACATGGAAACTTTGGTTCAATAGATGGTGATGGAGCTGCTGCTTATCGTTACACTGAAGCTAGAATGTCAAAAATGGCAGAGGTTATGCTTACAGACATAGAAAAAAATACTGTAGACTTTATGCCTAACTTTGATGATAGATTGCAAGAACCAGCTGTACTACCAGCAAAAATACCTGCGTTACTTGTTAATGGTTCTTCTGGTATTGCTGTAGGTATGGCAACAAATATACCACCACACAATTTAACAGAGGTAATTAATGGAATTATTAAAATAATTGATGAAGACAATGTTACCGATGAAGATTTGATGAGCGTAATAAAAGGACCTGATTTCCCAACAGAAGGAATGATTTTAGGAAGAGAAGGAATAAAAGAAGCATACTCAACAGGTAGAGGAAAAATAATATTAAGAGCAGAAGCAGAAATAGAAGAAATGAGTGGAAATAAACAAAGAATAGTTGTACATTCACTTCCATATCAAGTAAATAAGGCAAAATTAATAGAAACAATAGCCGGACTTGCAAGAGAAAAAAGAATAGAAGGAATTTCTGAATTAAGAGATGAATCAGATAGAGAGCATAAAGTAAGAGTTGTAATTGAATTAAAGAGAGACGCAAATGCTCAAATTATATTAAATCAATTATACAAATTTACACAAATGCAAACTACTTTTGGAATAATAATGTTAGCATTAGTAAATGGAGAACCTAAAATATTAACATTAAGACAATGTTTAGATTATTACATAGACCATAGAAAAAATGTTATTTTACGTAGAACACAATTTGATTTGGACAAGGCTTTAGCAAGAGCACATATTTTAGAGGGATTAAAAATAGCATTAGATAACATTGATGAAGTAATTAACATTATTCGTAATTCTTATGATGATGCTAAGGAAAAATTAATGGAACGTTTTGGACTTTCTGATATTCAAGCTCAATCTATTTTGGACATGAGATTAAAGACATTATCAGGTTTACAACGTGAAAAAATAGAAGAAGAGTACAAACAATTAATGGAATTAATAGCTCACTTAAGAGAGATATTAAATAGCGAAAGATTAGTTTGCGAAATAATTAAAGAAGAATTATTAGAAATAAAAGCTAAATATGGTGATGAAAGAAAGACAAAAATAGTAGCAGCAGAAGGTGAATTTGAAATTGAAGACTTAATTAAAGAAGAGCAATCTGTTATTACTTTAAGTCATTTTGGTTATATAAAAAGAATGCCTTTAGATACATATAAGAGCCAAAGAAGAGGAGGAAAAGGCATTACAGGAATGACTACAAAAGAGGATGATTTTGTAAAACAAATATTTACAGCATCTACACATGATACTATTTTATTCTTTAGTAATAAAGGTAAATTATACAGATTAAAAGGATATCAAATTCCAGAAGCAGGTAGAACAGCAAAAGGAACAGCTATTGTTAATTTACTAAGATTAGATAATGGAGAGAAGATTTCAGCAGTTATACCAATTCAAAATTTTGCTGAAGGAAAATATCTATTAATGGGAACAAAGAGTGGATTAATTAAAAAGACTCAATTACAAGAATATGATTCTGCAAGAACTACTGGATTACTTGCAATTACACTAAAAGATGATGATGAACTAATTGATGTACGTTTAACAGATGGACAAGATAATGTTGTAATGGTTACTAAAAAAGGTCTAGCTATAACATTTAGTGAAAAAGATGTACGTTCTGTAGGAAGAACAGCTCAAGGTGTTATCGGAATTAGACTAGATGAAGGTGACGAAGTAATAGGAATGGAATCTATTATAGAAAATAGCAAAGCAACATTACTTTCTATTACAGAGCATGGATTTGGAAAAAGAACAGAGCTAGATGAGTATAGAGTACAAAATAGAGGCGGAAGAGGAGTTCTTACATATAAAATAACACCAAAAACAGGTGATATAGTAGGAATAAGAATTGCAACAGGTGAAGAAGATGTAATGTTAATTACAGATAAAGGTACTATTATAAGACTAAAAGTTAAAGAAATTAGTGTTCTTGGAAGATCTACACAAGGCGTAACATTAATGAGAACAAATGACGGTGGAAAAGTTGTAAGTATAGAGTTAATAGAATCTGAAGAGGAAGAAGAAAAATAAAAAATGGACGCTAGGCGTCCATTTTCTATTTTGGGTTCTATAATAAATATTAGGGTGGTTATATAAAAAATAACTATTTAATATCTATTATAGAACTTTAAATTTATCTTTTTTTAAAACGTATGTCATCTCCAAAAAAGTAACAAATATTATAATTTCCGACTATTCTAGATACGATACGCTCATCATATGTAGAAAATAGATTTTGAAGACTTAGGTTTGTTGAAATAATTGTTTTTGTTACTTTATGATTAGAATTTAATAAACGAGTATTTATAATATTAAATAATTCAGAAAATTTCATTGAATTCATACATTCAGTTCCTAAATCGTCTATGATTAATAAATCAACATTTAATAAATTTTCATAAATATCTTTTGAAGAATTATCTTTACCAAAACGATAGTCTATAACAGTATCTAACATAACTGGGGCTGTTTGGTAAAGGACAGTTTTTCCTTTTTTTAATAATTCATTAGCAATACAGCTAGATAAAAATGATTTTCCTAAACCTGTATTACCGGTAAATAAAAGATTTTTTTCATTTTCATCATCAAAATTATTTATAAAATTCATGCACAAATTTTTAATTTTTTCTATGTTTTCTCTAGGAGAGATTTTTGATTTATATTTTTCCTCATCAACCTCATCAGAGTATAGAGAAGAAGAAAAATAATTAAAATTTTGCTTTTCTAAGTTATAAATATTAGATTTATTGTACTCTATATCAAATAATTTTTGTTTTAAGCAATGACACATTTCTGAAACAGAATTAGTTGTGATATAACCTGTATCATTACAATCTTTACATTCATATATAGGTTTTAGATAAGATTCATCTTTACCTAAGCTATTTAATATTTTATTTTTTTCGTCTTTAAGAATAGCAATTTTTTTGTTTAAGTCTTGTAAAATAGCTGGGTTTCTAGAAGAAATCATAAGTTTTGAAGCATTTATTGCTTCCTTACTTAGGGTGTCATCTATTTCTTGAAGGCGAGGATTTTGTAAATATAATTCTTGCTTTCTTGAATCTGCATCATACATTGCTTGTAAGCGTTTTTTTTCATATTCAGTTAATAATTTTTTTAAATTTGAGTTATTCAATTTACATCCTCCAATTAATTAAAATTAGCATATAAATTATTTAGATTATCGTATTTTCTTTGTTCATAATTATTATATCCGGTATTTTTTTCTAATTTTTTTATGTCTTTATTTTTCTGTTTTAAATCTGATAAAAATGCTTGAATTTCTTCTGGTGTTTTAAAACCTCTATCATGCCAATCTGTTAAAAGTTTATCTAAATAATCAAAGTTAGGGTTGGCTTTAGATGTAGTCTTTTTTAATGCAATTTCTATTATTTCTGGTGAGAAAGAATATTCAATAGACCATTTTTCGATATATCCTTTTTCGTACTCGGTAAGGGTTCTAGTATATCCAAGCTTTTTAGAAATTGATTTATATAATACATTTAATTTTTCTTGCTTTTCAAATAATTTATCTAAATCAGCAAATGTTTTTACATTATTTTTATGCCATGCATCTGCAACTGTTTGAATATAGTTTCTATGTAAAGCACTACGGTTATAACAATATTGAAATAGAGCAATCATAACTTCTTCATCAAAACAGTATTTTTTAAACCATAAATCAATATCACTATACCAAGAAGGGGACATTATACCTTGGAAGAATAAATTATTAATATTTTCAATTGCTTTAGCTCTATATTGATTTTGAGCAGTTTTTGCTAAGTCTTCAGAAGATAGGGCAACTTTAGGCTTGTACAATTTATGCAACTCTATTTCTTGCAAATTGTTGATGATATAACCAGTATTTTTTTTTGTAATTACACCTAAATCTTCCCAATACTTTATGCATTCTTGAATTACTTTAAAATCTATATTTAATTTTTTGGATAAATCATTTATTTTTATATCTTTACCATATTTAGATAGAAAAATCATATATAAATATATTTTTATGTAATCTCCATTTGTTTGAGATAAATATTCTGTAAAGAATACATCTGGTAATTCTGTTGATGAAAATAATAAAGGTATATCGTTTTGTTCTAATTTCATATCAATTCTCCTTATCTAAAACATAGTATAAAAATTATATCATTTTTGCACAGAATTTACAACAAAAAAATACAAAATATCATGACAAGCCAAATGAGTAGTAATTACAATTTACAGCTTATAAAAAGTTTTATAATATATTAAAAATTTTTTTATAAAACATAAAAAATGTGAATTATAATAAGTAATTTTACAAAATAATTTAGTTAAGGCCAATATAGATATACTCGCCTATGTTTAAAAAATTTAAAAATATAAATAAATACATAAATAATATTTTCATGATTAAATCCAACAATGCTAATTAAAAGTATAGGAAAGCAAATGCAAATAGTAATAATTATTTTTAAATATAAACTATTAAAAAATATGCTACAAAATAAATATATAATAGCGAATAAAAAAAGATTAACAATTGCTACCGGGTAATCAATAAAGCCAAAAAGTTTGGATTTAAAATTATAATTTTGTGGAAAAATAAATTTCATAATACTCCTTTCCAATATTATTTTAAATATTTAATAAAATTACTAAAAGATGTTTTTATATCTGTAGACAATCCACCGACTAATTCCTTTATATATACATTTGCTCTAGTCAAAGCATAAATTCCTCCAACATAGAGTACCTTAGACAAGATGTCAGACGAATTATAATTAATTGAAAATACAACTAATAATATAAGTGAAATTAGTGATTGTAATAGTAGCAATCCTATAAAATTTCTAAGCCAATTTTTAAAGAACCATGATGTCGAATTATTAATTAATGTTAAAAAAGAAAATGGTGAAATTAATATAAAAACTTGTATAATGATATATCTAAGAGAATAAGAAAAAATTAAATTAAATAATCCAAAAGAAATAAATCCTTTTAATAATCCATCTATTGAAAAAATGTTAAAACTATCTTTTTCTATATTAATAATAGAATTTAAGTTTAATATCAGGCTATTGAAAGAAATATCTACATTTAAAATATTTTTTCCTATTTCCGAAATACATGCTGAAATTAAATAATTTATATTTAAAATCTGTTCACATATAAAAAAAGAAGAGTTGATGCAAATTGAAAATATTAATACTTTAAAAACAAATTGAGAAGGCTTTTCTAATTCAACATAAGTAAAATGTGAATATAATAACCTTATGCAATAGAAAATAATAAAACCAACTAACAGTGAATTACAAATAAGTATTAAACTATTAGAAATTTTGGAATTTAATAATGTTTTTATTATAGAGTTGTTAAAAATATCAGCACTAATAAATGTTAGATTATCCAAACTAGAATATATACTATTATCAATAGAAGAAAACAAAGTAGAAAAAATAGTATTAATAGTATTAATTATAGTTTCTGTCACATTAGAATTTGAATTAATATTTTCCACCTCCAATCAAAAAAATATTAATTAAGAAACTAGAGATTGAATAGCAGATAATATTAAATTAATTGCTAAAATAAATCCATAAGAAAATAGACTACTTCGAATTATCTTTTTTCCTATACGAATTCGTTCTTCATCGCCAAAACTAAATTTTTTCATAAAAACGCCAGTTCCAACGGCAACTGCTGCGGCAGGAGTTGCTAGTTTTAAAAGCCAACCTTCTATTTCTTCAAAAGCATTATTTAATGTTGAAACGAGTTTGGGCTCTCCCCAGGCATAACAATAGTCAATAAAAATAATATTAAATAAAATAATAAATAATAAAAGAAAATATATTTTTTTCATACAATACTCCTTTAAATAAATTTAAGTTTTTAAGGAACTTATAAACCTATAATTTAAAATAAGGTATTAAATTTAATTTTTGTGTATTCATAATTTTGTTTCCATCAGACAAAAATGCTAAACAAGAAAATGTTTCTAATTTGCTAGTAAAAAAATTTGTATCGTAAATGTAGTCTGTCTGGAAATATGAATTAAGAGATTCTGAAATATTAGAATTTTTAGATAAAAAATTATTAAAAATATAACTGTAATTTGTTTCTTTGGCATTTTCAGAAATTGTTTTTGATACTTTTTTCTTTTCTTCTTTACCAATTTGTTTTTGTGCATCTTCTATCGTAAAAATGTCATCACTTCTAAACCATAGCTTATTTACTAAATTTTGAACGATTACTTTGACTGAATTAGAATTGTTTAATGTATTTAATAAAGAAGTATAACTTTGTGTTGCAACAATATTAATACATTTAGCTTCTCTACTTTCTGCAAAAAAAGCAGCATCTGTTAAAGTAACATATTCATGGTACTCATCGCTAATAAAACAAACAGGTCTATTAGAATATTTTTGATCTAAAAGTAAAGAAAGTTCAGAATTATCATTAAAATTTTCTTTGTTAAGTCTAGAAATTACCTCACTTTGAAAATCTAATTTTAAATATGCGGCAATAACTTTAGATAAATTTCGATATTCTGCAATATTCATATTTAAAACTACAATTTTTCCACTATTAATAACATCAGAAAATCCTAAGAAATTAAGTTCTTCTTGGTTAGGAGAAAAAATATTTTTTACAGAATAATCAGAAATAAATAAATTAGTAATACGTGTTATTTCGGATTTTAAAATTGATAAAGTTCTAGAATCTAGGCCAAAATATTCTTTTTCAAAAAAATTTAAAGCAGATAGTAAATTGTAAATGTCTTCGGAAGAAAAGAGATTATTAACGAACTTTTCTCTTAAAATAGATACTTTCGATTTATAATAATTAGGGAAAACCACAAGATTATGTAACTCCTCAAAGGTAACATAACCATTATTATAGAGCCTAACAAGTTTAATACATTCTGTTAAAACAGTTTCTACTTTATCTAACCAAAAAGATTCAGAGTTATTTGGAGAAAATAAAAGTAAAATAGTTTTTAGCCTATCTGCAAGAACAGAAGGTTTTAAATTTGGCTTATGTAATGGGTTATATTTAATATTTCCTGATAAATCTATGGTAATCAAATCATTTAATCTTTTGGCATGGGAACAATATTCATATACTTTAGAAAAATAATTTCCTTTTACATCTAAAATTAACATACCTAATTTTTCATTAGTAGAGTTACTTTTATATTCAATTAATTGTTTTGTAAATGGATACATTGCACTAGATGTTTTACCGGTGCCAATTGTACCAGTTACTAAAATATTTTGATACAAACTTTTTTCTGGAATTTTTATGAGTTCACTATTTTTATTGAAACCTATATTTAGGGTTAAATCATAATTATTTTTTATTGTTTTTCTATGAGATTTCTTTTTGGAAGTGTGAAATATTTTAGAAAAAGTAAAATAGAAAATAATAAAATTAGAAAAAATATAAGTAAAAACAAAAGCGAATTTAAAAAAAATCCATAATTCTAAATTTTTTTCGCAAATATTAAAGGGATGGATGCCATAAGTTATGATGATTTCGTTTGCAGTAAATACTGAGAAAAAAATTTTAAAAATAATTAAAAAAGATAATATCGAAAAAATAATAGATAATAAAATTTTTTTAAATTTATTAAATCTCATCTTTAAATGAATCCTTTTTTATACTTAATTTTAAACCTTGTCTATTATGGAAAAAGTAGATATCAAAAAAAGTATAAATTGAATAAAAAGTAATAAAAAAATTAATAATAAGAATAATAAAAAAAGCATTTATAAGTGTATTGATAAGCATCACTCTCCTTTTCTAGGAGACATAATACAATATTTTTTCGAAATTGTCTATACTTTTTTTGAAAAATGTGTTAGAATGACAAAGGTTCTAAAAAAACGATAAAAAACGACAAAGAAAATATAGACAATATGATTAAAATATAAGTTTTGAAATTTAAGAAGGAAAGGACGTGAAAAAAATGAATTTTACAAAGGATACTACAATAGGAGAAATATTAGAGTTAGCACCAGAAAAAGCTGATATATTATTAGAGATTGGTATGCATTGTTTAGGATGTCCAGCATCTCAAGCAGAGACAATAGAAGAGGCTTGTGATGTACATGGAATAGACGTAAATGAATTGATTGAAAAGTTAAACAAATAAAAAAAAAAACAAAAATTTCACAAATTTTACAAAAAATGTTGACAAACCAAAAAAAATATAGTAATATGTATTAGCAGTCGCAATTAAACGCGACTCTACTTGGGTCATTAGCTCAGGTGGTAGAGCACTTGACTTTTAATCAAGTTGTCCGCGGTTCGAATCCGCGATGGCTCACCAAAGGATTTAGTTTACTTTTTAGTAAACTAAATCTAATATATAAGGCCCCTTGGTCAAGCGGTTAAGACATCGCCCTTTCACGGCGGAGACATGGGTTCGATTCCCGTAGGGGTCACCAATACCTTATATGCCACTTTAGCTCAGATGGTAGAGCAACTGACTTGTGGAATAGATAGAAAGAGATTTCTATTTTGAACTATTTTGCACCTTTATTTGGAAACATTTAAAGTGGACACCGCTAATTCGGGGAAGACTAAGTATTTCATATATGTTAATCCCGAGCTAGAAGAAATTCGAGTGTAGAGACTTTATACGGTGTACCTAAAGCGAATAAGCTATGGTAAAGAGAAAGTCCAGACTACAAACACAATGTGGTAATGAAAATTATAGTAGTATGAATCAGTAGGTCGCCCGTTCGATTCGGGCAAGTGGCTCCAATACTTAAAATCAGGCTTGTTTTTAAAACTTGCTTGATTTTTTGTTTTATTAAGAAAAATTAGAGGGTGATTATTATGTATTGTTTAAATTGTAACAAACAGATAAATAAACGTTCTAAATATTGTAGTAATAAATGTCAAAAAAAATATCAATTAAAAATGTATATAAAAAAATGGAAAAGTAATCAGATAAATGGAATGAGAGGAGAATATCAAATTTCATCATATATAAAAACATATTTATTTGAAAAATATAATTATAAATGTGCAAGGTGTGGATGGGGTGAGATTAATAAATATACAAATAAAATACCATTGGAAATAGAACATATAGATGGAAATTATAAAAACAATAATGAAGAAAACTTAATATTATTATGTCCAAATTGCCATTCGTTAACTAGTACATATAAAGGTGCTAATTTAAATAATGGAAGAAAAAGTAGAAGCAAATATAATAAAGAGAGGGTGATAAAATGAAAAAAACAGTTATTGTTACAGGAGGTTCTAAAGGAATAGGAGCAAGTATTGTAAAAATATTAGCTGAAGAAGGATTTAACGTTGTTTTAAATTATAATAAATCTGAAGAATTAGCTAAAAAAATTCAAGAAGAATGCACACAAAAAGGATATTCTGTGGAAATATATAAAGCAGACGTAACCAAAAGAGAAGAAACAAAAAAATTAGTAGAATTTGCAATAAGTAAATTTGGAAATATAGATGTTTTAGTAAATAATGCAGGAATATCACAAATAAAATTATTTACAGACATAACAGATGAAGATTGGAACAATATGATAAATACAAATTTAAATTCAGTATTTTATATGACACAAGAAGTAGCTAAAAATATGATACACAATAAAAAAGGTTGTATAATAAATATTTCATCAATATGGGGAGTAACAGGGGCATCATGTGAAGTGCACTATAGTGTAGCAAAAGCAGGTGTAGATGCAATGACAAAGTCCTTGGCAAAAGAACTAGGACCTTCTGGGATACGTATAAATAGTATAGCACCAGGAATTATAGACACGTCAATGAATAGAGATTTAAGCGAAGAAGAATTAAAACAAATAGAGGAAGAGATACCACTAGAAAGAATTGGAAGAACAAAAGACATTGCGAAATGTGTAAAATGGTTAATTGAAGATGAATATACTACAGGTCAGATAATTTCTATAAATGGAGGATGGAATATATAACAATAATTATATTTTAATCAAAAATACAATAAAAAATAGAAATTGAGAAATAAACATTGATAACTATAATATGTTGATATATAATTAAGAAAATAAATGTATTAAAATATATAGGAGAATAAAGTATGCAACAGATAAAAAAATTAGTAAACAAAAGCATAGCAATATTTACAGTGTTAGGAATATTAGCATTAATTAACATTAATAATATTGTAAAAATGGAAGACAAAAAAATTATATTAGCAAAAGCCGAAAAAGAAATAATAGAAATAGATAAGGAATGGCTAAAAGATGATTTCTGGGAATGGCATACTAGAGTAACAACTTCAGACAAAGCGTATAACGGAAGACATATAAAATTGGGACAAGATATTGCTTTTTATGGGTATGGAGACACATCATATAAAGACTTTTTATATAAAGAATATAAAAATGCAGGAGAAAAAATATTTAAATTTACAGTAGATGAAAGCCAAGCAAATTATCATACTTTAGATGGTGCTGGATTCATATTTAATTCTACTATACAAGATAATAAGTTGTCAGGATATGTTCTATTATATAGAGAAAATGATATTTGCATATATAGACTGGACAATGTTGATATAAATAAATTTGAAAATACATCTAACAAGGTAATTGCAGACTATGGAAAATTAGTTAAGACTATAAATAAAACATCAGATGTTATACATAATTTAGTTATAAATACTTCACCAACGAACGTAAAAGTCATAGATAATAACAAAGAAATATTAAATTTAAATTTGGATAGTAATGCATATTCAGGAGAAAGTTTTGGATTGATTTCATCATATTTACAACATGATTGCGCTATATTAAGTACTATAGTATTTAAATATTTTAAATTAGAAATAAATGATTATAAAATACCAGTTGTATGCTTAGATGAAAAATCTGAACCTTTAAAAGAAACAAAATTTTATGTAAAAAATGAAAAAGGGGAAATTGTAAGAGAGTGTATTTCCGACGAAAATGGATCATATGATATAGAAGGGTTAACAGAAGGAATATATACAATAGAAGAAGTAAAAACGCAAAAAACGTATAAATTTAAAATTACAAGAGAAGGAAAAGTAATTGATATAAATACAAATAAAGAAATAAAATTAATATTAAAACATGAACCATTTGAAATACCAATTATTAATTATATAAAAGATACTAAAATTGGAATATCAGGTTCGAAAATAGGATTATATAACAAAAATGGGGAACCAGTATTAGATAAAGACGGAAAACAAATTACAATTATAACAAACAATGAAGGAAAAGGAACCTTTATAGGAATTGAACCTGGAGAATATATATATAAACAAATTGAAGTCTCTACAGATTATATAAAAGATGAAAAAGAATATAAAAGTATTGTAAATATGTGTGGAGAAGTAGAATATGAAAGCAATAATGGAATTATTTATAATGCAAAAATAGATGAAAAACTACCAGAGATTTTACCACAAACAGGAGAAAGAACAATTACAGGAATAGTAGGTATAGCAATAGTAATTATTATTTGTTCAATTATAAAGTTAAATAAGTTTAAAGAAATATAAAAAAATAAGCAAAAGTTTTAGTATAACTTTTGCTTATTTTTTTAATTATTTTCATTTAATTTTCTTTTATAATTTCCAGATATTATTTTTGGAACAAATTTAATAATTTTATAAACTGCAAGTTTAATTTTTTTGCTCCATATATATGTTTTTCTTAGACCTTTGTGAATTTGCATTTCGTTATTTTCTGCAACTGTTAAAGACAACTCTTCAACACTGTCTGGTAATTTTTCTATTTCAAAAATATAATTTTCGCAATTATTATTATCCCATTCATTTACACTATTTCTAAAGCATAAATTTAATGTGTCATAATTTCCTATTTCTATTTCACATTGAAAGCCAAGGTCTGTTTTTTCCATTTTAACATCATTAACACCATCCCAATTAGTGTTAAAACCATAATGTAGAAAAACTTCAGAAGAACCTTTTTGATATAAAGTTCCAACATATGAAATTTTTAACTTTGAATTTTGAATTATTTTATCTGTATTAAAAAATATATTTTTAACTAGTTCCATTTTAAATATCTCTCCTCAATTTTATCTTTTGTAAAAACATTATATTATTAAATAATATAATATTCAAGTATTTTTTTGCAAAAAAAGTAAAAAAATACTATCTTTTAGAAGAAAAAACAATTCTGCCAATAATTGTAAAATCGTCATTCTCAGAAATGTCCATTTCTGGGTAATCTTTATTTTCTGGTCTTAAAATTAATTTGTCTCTTCTAATAATAAATCTTCTAACTAATGTTTCTCCATTATATTTTATTACACCAATATCTCTATTATTTAAAGGTGAATTTAGTTCAAAATAAGCATAACTTCCTTTTTTTAATTTTGGTTCCATAGAGTCATCTGGAATTTTTATTGCAATAGTTGCATTTGGAACATCAGAAGGACAGTCTATAAAGTTTTCAAGAGAATCTACAGCTAAAATTTTATTATAAGAAAGATGATTTAACATTTTATATCGAATTTGATCTTCTGTTAAAGTTCTATCATATAAATACATTAAAGGTTGTGAAGGCACATCTAATGCTTTGCATATAGTTTTTAATGTTTTGTGACTAGGATTTCTTTCACCTTTTTCTATATGTGTTAAGTGACCAATATTAATGCCTGTCTTTTTAGCAAGTTCTACTTTTGTAATATTTTTGTCTTTACGGATTTTAGATAACATACTTCCTAACATATAATCTACCTCTTTCGATTTATTCTTAGAAAATTATACATAAAAAAACAAAAATTGTCTATAAGTAAATAAATAATTTTAAATAAATATTATCATATTGTAAAAGAAAAGTTGATATGATAATATTATATTAACAAATTAATTTATATCTCAAGGAGGAATGTAATAAAAATGAGAATGAGAACAAGAAGAAAATCAAAAAAGAATTATAATAAAAATAGAATAATAATCATTTCAAGTATAATTTTTGTAATTCTATTATTTTTTTCTGTGATTTTTTCGCTTATAAATATAAATAATACAAAAATTTTAAAAGGAATAAAAATACAAAATGTAGATGTTGCTAATTTAAATGAAGATGAAGCGAGAAAAAGGCTAAATGATTGGTACGAAAACTGTATAAAAAAAGATATAACAGCTACATATCAAGATATGGAAGAAACAATTATAGTAGATGAAATAAATCCAGAGATAGATATAGATAAATTAATAAAAGAAGCACAAAAAATAGGTAGAACAGGAAATATAGTAAAAGATAATTATCAAATATTGTTAACGATATTATTTGGGAAAAATATAAATGGTGAAATTACATACAATGAAGAGGAAATAGATAAAAAAGTAAGTAAATTAAGTAGCAAATTACCAAACGCCGTAGTAGAGAGTAATTATTATATAGAAGATAATAATTTAATAATTAAAAAAGGACAAAGCGGAATAGCTATAAAAAAAGACGAATTTAAGAAAAGTTTAAAAGAAATAATACAAAGAGATGGAGAAAAAGTAGTAGAAATACCTACGACTACAGTTGAACCTAAAAAAATAGATATTGGCAATATATATAAAGAAATACATAAAGAAGCACAAAACGCGTATATGGAAACAAATCCTACAAAAGTTCATTCTGAAATTAATGGAGTTGACTTTGCAATAACAATTGATGAAGCCAAAAAAATGTTAGAAGAAGAAAAAGAAGAGTATAGCATTCCACTAAAAATAACAATTCCAGAAATAACTTTAGAAAAATTAGGAACAGAGGTATTTCCTAATAAATTATCTGAATTTACAACAAGATATGATGCAAGCAATAAAAATAGAAGTAATAACTTAGAATTATCATCAAATAAAATAAATGGAACTATAGTACTCCCAGGAGAAACATTCTCATATAATAAGACTGTTGGAGAACGTACGATATCTGCGGGATATAAAGAAGCAGCAGTGTACTACAATGGAAAAGTGGTTCAAGGTATTGGAGGGGGAATTTGTCAACTTTCATCAACCTTATATAATGCTGTGTTATACGCAAATTTAGAAATAACAAGCAGGAGTAATCATAGATTTTTAACTTCATATGTGAAAGAAGGTAGAGATGCAACAGTATCTTGGGGAACAATAGATTTTTGCTTTAAAAATACAAGAAATTACCCAATAAAAATAGAGTCAACTGCTCAAAATGGTATTGTAAGAATTGCAATATATGGAATAAAAGAAGAAAATGAATATGAAGTAGAGTTAGAAACTAATGTAATTGAAACTATTCCATATACAACAAATTATATAAATGATAGTACTTTAGATGAAGGAACAGAAATTATAACACAATATGGAATAAATGGAGCAAAAGCAGAAACTTATAAAATACTAAAATTAAATGGAGCAGTTGTTTCAAAAACGCTTCTTTCTAAAGATACATATAGTACATTAGAACAAATAGTAAAAAGAGGAACTAAAAAAGTTGCTGCAACAAGTACAATGCCGGAAAATCAATAAAAAGAATAAATATAAAATAAAACGAGATATGTAAATATGTTAACCATACCTCGTTTTATGTATACGAAAAATATATAAAGAAAAAGAAAATAAATATGAAAATATTAAAATTAAACATTATGTAAAACTTAAAAATGTAAATATGTATTGACAAAATAAAAAAAAGGGACTATAATGTGAACGTTAGAAAAATTAAATTAATTTATGCACCACTAGCTCAGTTGGCAGAGCAGCTGACTCTTAATCAGAAGGTCCGGGGTTCGACCCCCCGGTGGTGCACCAAAAAAGGATTTGAAGCACATTTGATATGTGCTTTTTTTTTCGTATAATATTTTATTTTTTACTAATTTTTTCAATTACATTTCTAAGGCCACTTAAAGTCTCATCATTTATATGAATAGTATAACAAATAATTTAATAAAAGATACTATAAACAGACATTAATTGATTTTTCAAGTATAACAATTCATATCAAATATTTTAGATAATATAAATATAAAAAAATTATATATATTATACGAAAAGATGGAGAACAGCATTTAGACTACATTATTAATAGAGTATTTAGAGATTTGGTTTTATTGAGATGTGATTTAGAAACAAAATACGTTAATAATTATAAAACTATAGAATACTTTTTTTATTAAATTGTTTTAATAAAAAAATCTTTATTTATTTTATATTTTGTTGTAAGATGGATAATAAAAAATATATATTCTTGTAACAAAAAGAATTATTTAGACTCTCTTATAATAGAAAAGGAGAAATATATAGAAAGTATTACCTGAAAATATATAAATACTTATTGTATTTATTGCATAATCAAGATTTGGCGAAGAATTAACTTATAAGGCTATTATAAAGACCGAAACTTAAAAGATTGCAATATTGACTACTATTAGTATACTCTGTTATAATAATAAAAAAATATGTGAGGAGAAATTTAAAAATGAATAAAGAAGAATTATTAAATTTATTAGACACTTTAGAATTACCAAAAAAAGAATATTATATTTTATCAAGTGGATCTATGTTATTATATGGATTAAGAGAAATAGCTGGAGATCTTGATTTATGTGTTTCAAATGAATTGTTTGAACAATTAAAGGAAAAATATAATCTAAAAGAAAGTGACAAAAATGAGTGTGGTTTTTATCATATTTCAAAAGAAATTGAGATAGTTCCAAATAGTAAAGAAAATTTTAAAATGGAATATAAAGATGGTTATCCCGTTGAAAGTTTAAAAACAATATTAGCTTTTAAGGAAAAAAGAAATGCACCTAAAGACCAAAAAGATATAGAAAATATAAAAAAGTATTTAAAGGAAAATAATAATTAATATGAATGATTTTTGTTTAAATAATAATATATTTATACCTAATATTGGTTTGGGTACTTGGCATATTAAAGACAGTACAATATTAGAAGAGTCAGTTATTTCAGCAATTAAACTAGGGTATAGGCATATAGATACTGCCTCAAAATATGGAAATGAAGAATTTATAGGTAATACATTAAAAAAATACAATATTCCCAGAAATGAAGTATTTATAACTAGCAAAGTGTGGAATAATGATAAAGGTTATGAAAATACTATAAAAGCATTTGAACAAAGTTTGCGAAAATTACAAACTAATTATCTAGACCTATATTTAATTCATTGGCCTATGACATCAGACAATTGGGAAAAAATAAATTGGAGTACATGGAAAGCATTAGAAGAACTATATAAAGAAAGAAAAATAAAAGCAATTGGCGTTAGTAATTTTCTTGTGCCACATCTAGAATCTCTAAAGAAAAGAGCTAATATATTGCCAATGGTAGATCAAATAGAATTTCATCCAGGTTTTATGCAAAAAGATACGATAGATTATTGTATGCAAAATAATATTGTTGTAGAAGCTTGGAGTCCTATTGGTTCTGGAAAAATGCTAGAAAATGTAGATTTACAAAGAATAGCTAAAAAGTACAATAAATCAGTTGCACAAATTTGTATAAAGTGGTGTCTACAAAATAATGTATTACCTTTGCCAAAGTCAATACATTATGAAAGAATTAAAGAAAATATAGACGTTTATAATTTTGATATATCTAATGAAGATATGAAATTTATTAATTCAATGTCATATTTTGCAGGTTCAGGACTAAATCCTAATATAATATTTTAGAAAATCCCCCTCTGATGAAAATCATCAAAGGGGGATTAAGTGTGCTCACATTAGTTAGTGATGCATTCTTAAACAGAGTTCTTCAGCCTCTTTCTTCATGAAAGAAATTCTATTGTGAAATTCACCATAAAGAATAGGGTCATCACTGTCGGGAATGTCATTGACACTGTGGATGTTGCAATAAAAAGTTTCATTGTAGAAGTCAATTGCTTCCTTGAGATGAGATTCTGACACCTCGTAATGACCAAGACGGATAAGGGTAAAAAGAACTTCCCAATCTGTCTGGCTAAGCTCAGACTTTTTGTCAAAATACTGACTGACAATATCATAGTTAGATGCCTTGTAAAGAGCAGTAATTTCGTCTACACTAGAATGGATAACATTCAGCAAGTTGGCAGGAAGATAAGAAATATCATCTTCAGACAGAACGCCATCTTCCAAATAGTCCTTAATTGCGCGAACTGCATAGTAAAGCTTTGTTTTGTCTTCTTCCATCAGAAAAGCTCCAGCATAATCCCTCAGGTTCATAGCTTTTGATCTCAAAACTGCACGAGGATTAACAGCTCTAACAATTCTTTCACGGTAATAGTAGCCTTTATCAAGGAAAGAGTAACTAATGATATTTTCAAAAGTCCCCTTAACTAAATCTTGATAAGTATCTACATATACATTGTAAAGACTGTCCCACTGCTGGTTGCCCCAAGTAGTGACGTTTCCGTTATAGTCAATCCAAAAGTCAAGTCCAAGAGAGCCATCACAGTTCGTCAGGATAGAAGGATTGCCATATTCACTAGCACTCATATCTTCATCAAAAACATCGAGAGACCTTTGAATATCTTCTGTAAATTCGTTAAGGTCAATCTTCAAATTAGAGAAGAAGAGTTTAGAGAGTCCTACTTTGATGTCATATCCCTCGTTAAAACTAAGAGTGGCCTGTTTAGGAAGAATTTTAATGATTTCTTTGTTGTCAGAAACTGATTCAATATCACTGTAGACAACTTTACAATCACCAATCTTTTCCGCCACCATTTCCAAAGTAGGGTCATTCTGTATTGTATGAATTCTCAACTGAAAATTCTTACATTTGCTGTACTTGTTCCTAAAGACTTTGATGACATTGTCAATCACATCAAAACCAAGAGGTTTATAGTGAAAACTATCAACGCTAAGTCTGAGAACAAGAACTAAGTCATCGTTACGACTAATGTAACTTTCATAAAGTTCATCAATTGTCTTTTCAGCAGATGCATACGTTTTTGCCCAAATAGCACTTGTAACAATTACAATTCGGTCAGATTTGACACGACGAATAATTTCGTTCACAATATCTTTCCGAACCATAGGTTCGCCACCGCCAGAAAGCATCAAATATGAATTGTTTGAATCATTGATGAATTTGATGAGACGGTCTACTCCATATTGAGAAAACTGATATTTTTCATCTGGTACTCCACTATGGTACATATTAGATTTGAAAAAACAGCTCTCACAACGAGCAGGACAGAGCTTCGTTACCCATGCGCAAAGCATAGATTTCGAATTGAATTTTTTGCGCTTCTTTTCAGGAACGTGGATTTTCTTTACTTGCTCAATATAGTAGCAAGGCCAATCAAAGATGTTTTTCATGTCAAAGAACTCCTTTCTAAGTTGCGTATGAATGGATTTCCAATCATACTGAGTTATATTGTTGACATAATAATTATAGCACATATTAACATATTTGCCAACATTTACATAAAAATTGAAAAATTATGGTCAAATGATGAAATAAATCTCAATGACAAATTACAGAGGTCAATTTATGTGAGGATTTATAAAAAATAACAGGTAACTAAAACCTGTTATTTTAATTCTATATCCATTGCGGCTTGTAAACATTTTTGAATCTCATTGATAGAATCCTTGTGAATACTTTTCAATTGCTCAATATTAATTTGGTGACAATTTATAATATTTTCAATCATTTTTAATTATATGTCATAAACAGGATTATGAGATGTTTAATTTAGAAGAAGATATATATCCTATTGTTGCTAGAAAATATAATAAATCAATGCATAATATTAAAAGCAATATAAATAAAGCAAATGACTATATGTATAAAGTATGTAAAAAAGAGATTCTAAGAAAATATTTTAAGTTTTTTGACGATACAAAACCAACTGTAAAAAATGTCATATATACAATGCTAAATAAGATTGGTGATGAATCAGCAATAAAAGAAAAAATAATAAAGGCAAAAAAAGACCAATTTTCCAACAGGAGTATATAGTATAAAAATGTCTTATATCGATAAAGATGGATTAGAGAGAAATATGACTATAAATGAAAATACAAGGAATATTTAGAAAGTACCAATTGCCGAGTATATAAAGCAAAAAGTAATGCTGATAAAAATCTAAAAATAAGATACTTTATAATTATAGTTCTTATAATATTACTAATTATCCTAAATATTAATAAAAAAGGATTATAAGAAATGTTGAATAAAAAAAGCAGGTTTTACATCTAAAGTAATACCTGCTTTTAATAAATAAAAAGTAATTATATATCGATTCATATAACTAGTAATAATGTAAATGTATTAAGTTGTTTTAACAAAAAAATCTTTATTTATTTTATAGTTTGCTATAAAATAGATAATAAAAAATATATATTCTTGTAACAAAAAGAATTGTTTAGACTCTCTTATTATAGAAAAGGAGAAATTTTATGAATATGGAGGAAATATATAAAAAGTATTACCTGAAAATATATAAATATTTATTGTATTTATCTCATGATCAAGATTTGGCTGAAGAATTAACTCAAGAAACTTTTTATAAGGCTATTATAAATATAAATAAATTTAGAGGAGATTGCAAATTAGAAACATGGCTATGTATAATTGCGAGAAATCTTTACTACAAATATCAAAAGAAAAATAAGAAAAGTGTTAGCTTAGAAGAAATAAATAATTATGAAATGAACAATATTCCTCGGATTTGAAGAAGAGATTATTTATAAAGATGATAAGAATAGAATGTACAAAAAAATATATGAATTAGATGAATTATCGCAAAATGTAGTAATGTTAAGAATAATTGCTAATTTGGAATTTTCGCAAGTTGCTAAAATATTAGGTAAAAAAGAAACTCATGTAAGAGTAATATTCTATAGAGCTAAAGAAAAATTAAAAAAAATGAATGACATGGAAAATACTATATAATTTTAATGAAAGGAAAATAATTATGAAAAATTGTAATATTATAAAAGATTTATTACCAAGTTATATTGAAAAATTAACGTCTATTGAAACAAGCACATTTATAGAAAAACATCTTGAAGAATGTAATGAGTGCAAAAATATATTTAATAATATGAATCAAGAGGATAAAGATAATATAGAATATGATGAAGATATCCTAAATTCGAAAGATGTTAAATTTTTTAAAAATATGAATAAACGAATACTAAGAAGAGCAGTATTCTTAGGAACAAGCATCGGAATTTTATTACTTATTATTATATATATTTCTATTGTAATATATCGTTTTACAATTATAGAAAATTTGCTAAAAAAACAAGAAGATTTTACACAAGCAACCAATATCTTTTTAGAAGTAAATGATAATTATATTGGAGAAAATCTTCAATTTATAGAAAATTTAAAAACTAAATATTGGTATAAAGATAATATAATAAAAATTCAGCAAACTTCAAGTAAATATGGACTATATAATTCTTTTACTAGATACATAGATTTAGAAAAAAAATTAATATATGTATTTAATCATACGGATAAGACCGTAGAAATAATAAATAGAAAAGATATTTTGGAGAATAATGAAATATTTGAAATAATAAATAAAAATACAAAAGCTTTAAATAATAAAATAAAATTATCAATGGACATACATGTACCTATCTATAGTAAAAATGATTATTCTATTATTACTGATTGGAATGTTGGTAGTTATATTTATGATTCTAAAAAAGGATTGTTAAATATGAGTTACTATTATGAATATACAGGGGATGATAATAATTCATATAATCATCATTTTCAAACTTATACATATTCCAATAATTCTGTATCAGATGATGATATAATTATTCCAAATATAGATGAGTATACTATAATACAAAAGGAATAATATTTGACCTACAATTAAAAATGTAAAAGAATAATACTAAAATGAAACTATTTAAATTACTTTAATACTCTTATATAATAGATATACATATAAAATAGGAGGGAATGAAATTAAATATGGAAAAATTAGTTATAAAAGCACAGGAAGGAGATAAAGAGGCATTTACGAAAGCAATATTATTAATAAAAAATGACTTGTATAAAATATCAAAAATGAAAACTACAAACGAAGAAGACATACAAGATATAATACAAGAAACAATGCTAGATGCATACAAATATTTAAAAAAATTAAAGGAACCTAAAAAATTTAAAGCATGGATTATAAAAATATTAATAAATAATTGCAATAAATATTATAGAAAAAAATATAAGGATAATGAAATATATGATAATTATGATATAGAATTTTACAAAGAGAATGTAAGATATAGCGGAGAGGAGCAATTAATTAACAACACACTAGATTTTTATGAAATGATTAAAAATTTAAAATATGAAGAGAGAATAATTGTCGCTTTATATTATGGAGAAAATTATACAACAAAAGAGATATCTAAAATATTAAGTGTAAATGAAAACACAATAAAAACTAGGATTTCGCGAGCAAAAGAGAAAATTAAAAATACATATAAAGGAGGTAACTATAATGGATAATATTGATAATGTAATAGAAAATATTATGCAAAAGCAGATATATGAACCAATAGAGTTTGAACAAGCAATAATGACAGCTTTTGAAAAGAGAAAAGAATATAGCATTAAAAATAAAATTATTAAAATTATTGTTACGATAATAGCCTTTATAACGACTACAGTAGGAGTAGTTTTTGCAAAAGACATATCAAACTTTATAAAAAATATATTTGATTACGAAACAGTAGATAGAGGCGTCGTAGAAATGGCAGAAAATGGTTACGTTCAAAATGTAAATATGGAGTATATTGAGAAAAATGGAGTTTATATAAAAGTAAATAATATATTAATGGATGACTATAATTTAGATATAGTGTTTGAAATAAAAACAGAAGAAAATATAGAAAGACTTAATAATATAGAAATAGAAGACCTAATAATATCAGACGAAAATAATAATTTAATATATTGTAATTATAATAGAGCAGATTTATATGAGCAGTTTTGTAAAGAACATAATATTGAATTTAGTAAAATGAATATGCACAATAATTTTACAAATGGTGGATATCAAATAAGAATAATAGAAAAAACAGAAGACAGTATTAAATTTTTATATAAATTGTACTCAGAAAAATACCCTAAAAGTAAAGAATTAATATTTAATTTTGAAAATATAAATATGCTTGCTAATAATGAGATTATCAAACAGTTAAATGGAAAATGGAATATAAAAATAGATTTGCCAGAAGATTTTTATACAAGAAAAGCACTAATATATAGTGTAAAAGATAACAGTGATAATGAAAATAAAATAATTATAGAAGAAGCAATAGGAGCATATACAGAAATGCATATAACACTATTGATGAAAGATGCAAAAGCACCATATGAAGCAACAAAAGAAGGAGTAGAAAAATTTTTAAGTGAAATATCATTAGAAGATGAGTTTGTAGCAACATTAGAAAATGAAAACGGTCAAATATTTGAAGAAAGTATATCTAGCAGCGATGGAAAAGGAGGAATGTCGCAACATCCAAACGGAGATGTAACATTATATTTGACATTTCCAATTACAAAAGATGAATATACAGATACATTAAAGCTTAATATAACTACAAGAGATAAAACGATGGTTGTAAATTTAAGTAAATAGAACTTAACTGTAGAAAAATAGAAATTAATAACAATAACAGATTTTGAAATTAGTAAAATTTATGAGCGTAAGTAATAATAGAAAGACTAGCAATAGTCTTTTTATTATTTGGCCCAAAAATAACATATCTACTAATAGTCGATTGACTAAATGATATAAAAAAGGTATAAATAGTATCAAAGGAGGTAGAGTATGGATAATGAAAAGTTTGGAAAATTTATTGCTAAATTACGTAAAGAGAAAAATATGACACAAAAGGACATGGCAGATATATTTAATTTAACAGATAAAGCAATATCGAAATGGGAAAGAGGATTAAGCTTTCCGGATATTTCAATGTTAAAGCCGCTAGCAGAGTTTTTTGACATTTCTGTTTTGGAACTCCTTAATGGGGAAAAAAGTGAAACAGAAAATAATATAGATGAAAAAGTTTTAAAAATATTGAAACAAGTAGAACGCGAAAAAAATAGAAAAATAAAAAAAGTAATTATTTTGTCAATTATATTTGTAATAGTAATTTTAGGCACATATATAGGATTATCTTTATCTAAAGCAAAACTTTATACATATAATCCAATAAGAGCAGTGATAGGATATGTAAAGGTTTCAATATTTAACGAACAATATGTGGAAGTTGCTAATATTCCAACTAAAACAATTTATGCAAATTTAGAGTTTGACATTGAAGAGTATATGAAAAAATTGGGATACAGAAAATTAGAAGGGCTTGCAATAAAATCTGGAATAGATGATTTTTACACTAATGGAGAAAATAAAGTATTGATAAATAAATATGTAAGAAAAGGTATTTTTGTTTATGAATGGGAAAGAGAATTCCCATATAATGAAGAAAAGGATGGAATATCAAAAGAGAAGCAAACAAATAGAGAAATTCAAAATAAATTAGAAACACCAATTGAAAATACAGAAAAAGTAAATAGAATACTGTAAAAATATATTTTCACAGATAGTCAAAACACAGCATATTATATCATAGGGGCAAAGTAATCTAAACAACCAATTATGATGAGGGGGAAAATAAATGAATATAATAGATGTGGGATTACAGTTTAATAGTAATTATAATAAAATGAAAGGAATTGAAGGAATTGTTCTTCATAATAGTGGAGTAACCGTACTACAAAGTGTTGAAACGATACACAATTATCACAAAAGTAAAGGCTGGGCAGGTATAGGATATCAATACTATGTAAGAAAAGATGGAAGCATATATAGAGGTAGAACAGAAGATATGGAAGGTGCTCATTGCGTTGGTGTAAATGGCATATCCATAGGAATTTGTGCAGAAGGAAACTTTAATGAAGAAAATATGACAGAGGTACAAAAACAAGCTATAATTGATTTAATAAAAGATATTAAATCAAGATATAATATAAAATGGATAAGAGGTCACAGAGAAATGTTAGCTACAAGTTGCCCAGGAATAAATTTCCCAATTGAAGAAATAAAAAATGCTGTAGACAGTACTACAAATTTTCAAGAAACAAAGTCAATAGAAGATTTAGCAAATGAGGTTATAGCAGGAAAATATGGGAATGGGGAAGCAAGAAAACAAGCGTTAGGTTCTTTATATAATGAAGTACAAGATAAAGTAAATGAAATTTTATTAGGAAAAAAGAGTGAATTAAATAAAAAATCAAATGAAGAAATGGCAAATGAGGTAATTGCAGGAAAGTGGGGAAATAGCCCTGAAAGGAAACAAAAATTAACAGCAGCAGGATATGACTATGATGCTATTCAAAATATAGTAAATAAGAAATTGAAATAAAAAGGTAGGTACTTAATTGTGCCTACCTTTTTATTTATACATGTAATATCATTACGCCACTGTCAAAAGTAACCTCTCCAACAGTATTTAAGCGTAATATATCTTCTGGAGCATCCTCTACCATTCCTTCGTATAAAACATCATCATTTGAGTTTAAAACTCTAATATTAAATAATCTTATATCCTTAATGAACATATAATCACCTCTTAAAAATAAAAAGTACTAAATTATAATTTAGTACTTTTGGTGATCCAGGAGGGATTCGAACCCCCGACCCACGGATTAGAAATCCGTTGCTCTATCCAGCTGAGCTACTGAACCAAAACGATTGCAGTAATTATAATAACACTATTTTTAATAAAAGTCAATAAAAACATAAAAAATAATTAAAAAAATACTAAAATAAAAAATTTGACATACAATAAATAGGTGCTCAAATATAATTGACGTCAAGAAAAATAAGAAGTTTTTCATTATAACCTTATATCTTTGCAGAAAGGCAAATACAATATGTATTTTTGTCAAATAAAAAAAGCTATATAAATTTATATTTATACAACTTTTTTGCATTTTTATTTAGGTAACACTATTTTAGAATCTTTCTTTCTTGCTCTATATAAAGTTATTTTGCTTCCAACAGTTTGAACTAATGTAGAATTTGTCTCTTCTGCAAGTATTTGACCTAATTCTTTAGCATTAGCAGGAGCACTCTCCAATACAGAGATTTTTATTAATTCTCTTGCTTCCAAAGCATCAGAAACTTGAACTATTAAATTATCATTAATTCCAGATTTACCAATTTGAAAAATTGCATCTATAGAATTTGCAAGTCCTCTTAAATAAGCACGTTGTTTACTAGTCATTTTTTTCTCCTTTCCTTAAACTTGATAAGCAAATTTCACATATATCCCTAGTAGAATTTTTCTTAGCAAGTTTAATACTATTTTTACGCATTTCATTAAGTTTTTCTTCATTTCCTAAAACTAAATTTATAATTTCATCTGGGTTAGAATCTTTTTTTATCCAAATAGCACAACCAGAATTCTCTAAAAATTTAGCATTTTCTTCTTCTTGACCTGGAATAGGATTAATTACTAAAATAGGTAGAGAAGAAGCTAAACTTTCACTAGTAGTTAGTCCGCCGGGTTTTGTTATAACCAAGTCAGAAATTGCCATAAGTTCTGGCACTTTGTCTGTAAAAGGAAGAACTTTTATTGATTCTTGTTTGCTATATGTTTTAACAATATTTTCAAAAGCCTCTTTCATTTTTTCATTTTTACCAGCAATAGCAACAACTTGAATATCAAGTTGTGATTTTGCTAAACTTTCTAAAATAGCAACTGTTCTATCTTTTCCAAGTCCATATTCACCGCCACCAAAAAATAAAATAGTTTTTTTAGATTCAGAAAGTTCAAAATTTTTAAAAATTTCTTCTTTATTATAAGTTTGTAAAAATCTATTTGAAATAGGAATACCTGTAACGAAAATCTTGCTTTCTGGGATGTTGTTATTTTGTACAATAATATTTTTCATATTTTCATTAGAAACAAAATAGAAATCTACATTCTCAGAGCCAACAAGCCACTGGTCATGTGGTGCAAAGTCTGTCATGATCGTTGCTAATGTACAGTTTGTTTTTCCTTTTTTCTTTAAATAGCTAGTCATTTGAGAGCCAAATGGATGTGTAGAAATAACTACATCAGGATTATATTCTCTAAATAATTTAGCTATTTTTACAGCCATTACTTTATTTGAAGTATTACTAACCTTAGCAAGAAGACCAGTTTGAGATTTATAATAAACTTTTTCCCAAGCCCAAGGAGCTTTTTTGGCCATTTCTTTATATGCCGTAGTTGTAACTTTGTCTAAAGCTTTATTTACATATTTAACACAGTCAATCATTTGTGTTTCTACATTGTCAAAATGTTCATCTATGTACTGCTTTATGGATTTTGCAGCAGATAAGTGTCCTCCACCATAAGCTGCATAAAAAATTAAAATTTTTTTCATAATATCCCCTATCTTTTATAATGTAGAAAATTTCATTCTACTTTTTATAAAAATTTATTAGCAAATATTACATAAATTTGTAAAAATTGCTTATTGCTATTATATTTTAACATAATTGAAAGCAAATTACAAATAAAAAAACAAATGTATAAAAAAATGTAAATTAGGAAAAATAAGAAAAAATAGAAAAGGAATGTTTGAAAGATGAAAAAAATGTTAATTTTATTTACCTTACTAACAATATTTTTAATATTAGTTATAAACATAATTGGAACAAATGTGGATAACTCAAAAGTATATGCAGCATCTAGTGGAAACTCATCAGATTTACAATTGATAGCTAGAGCTATAAATGGAGAGGCACGTGGAGAACCCTATGAAGGACAAGTAGCTGTTGGTGCAGTTATACTAAACAGGGTTAAAGACTCTAAATTTCCAAATACAATATCAGGGGTAATATATCAAAAAGGAGCATTTACAGCTGTCTCAGATGGACAAATTAATGTTGCAATAAAAGAAGGTTCGACAGTACTAAAAGCCGCACAGGATGCAATGAATGGATGGGACCCAACAGGTGGAGCAATATATTATTTTAATCCAGCTACAGCTACTAATAAGTGGATATGGTCTAGACCATTAATAAAGACTATAGGAAAACACAGATTTTGTAAATAAGTAGGTATAAAAAGTTGTAGGTTAGAAAAAAGTACAACCTTTAGAGAAGAGAGGAGAATTTTATATGGGAAAAATTAAAGAGAAAGTATATGATTGGAGAAATAGATTAAGAGATAGACATATGCTTACATTAGTAGTAACATTAATTTCTATAATTGTTATATTAGGATTGGTTATTTATAAAAAACAAAGAGATTATAGGCAAATTGCAGAAAATGACTATAATATGGCTTTTTTTGAATTAGTGGATTATGTGCAAAATGTAGAAACATATCTTGCAAAATCATTAATTTCAAGTACACCAGAGCATGGGGCAGAAACTTTAACTCATGTATGGAGAGAAGCAAACCTAGCTCAAGCATACCTTGCAATGCTTCCAATTGGTTCGGAAGAACTTAGCAACACATCTAAATTTTTAAATCAAGTAAGTGATTATAGTTTTAGTTTATCTAGAAAAAATATATATAATGAGTCTTTAACAGATGACGATTTAAATAACTTAAAAACACTTCACAATTATAGCGTAGAATTAGAAAATATTCTAAACCAATTAAGTGCAGATATGACAGATGGAAGAATTAGTTGGGGAGAATTAACTAAAAAAGGAAATGCAGTTTTTGCAACTCAAGTAAGTAATATTTCAAAAGATAGTTTTAGTAATTTAGAAGAAAGTTTTCATGAATATGCCGGATTAATATATGATGGAGCTTTTTCGGAACATTTGACATCTATAGAGAAAAAAGGTCTTACAGGAGAAAATATTGATGAAGAAAAAGCAAAACAAATAGCAACAGAAATTGTAGGACAAAATAGAATAAAAGAAATAAACAGTTCAGGAATTTCAGAAAATACTAATATGCCTTGTTATGATTTTTATATAAAATTAAATGACGAAAAAGATGAAAAAAATAATTTAGTAGTATCAATTTCACAAAAAGGTGGACATATAGTATTTATGAATTACAATAGAGCAGTTACAGCACAAACTATTTCAGAGGGAAGAGCAAATGAATTAGGAAAAGAATTTTTAAATAATCATGGATTCAAAAATATGAAAGAAACTTATTTTTTAAATCAAGATGGAATAATGACAATAAACTATGCATATAGCCAATCTTCAAATTATGGAGATGTTACAATATATTCAGATTTAATAAAAGTAAAAGTCGCTTTAGATAATGGAGAAATATTAGGAGTAGAAACCACGGGGTATTTAAATTCTCATTATGAAAGAGAGATAAAAAATGTTTCAATCTCAAAAGAAGAGGCAAAGAAAAATTTAAATAAAGATTTAAATATACAAAGTGAAAGTTTAAGCATGATTCCAACACAATATCAAACAGAAAAATTATGTTGGGAGTATAAAGGAAAAGTAGACGATACAGAGTTTTTAGTATATATAAATGCTCAAACCGGAGCAGAAGAAGATATACTTGTAATAAAAAATACGCCAAATGGAACGTTAACAATGTAAAAAATATTTTATAAGTTATAAATTGTAAGAAAATAGCAAATTTTATCAAAAAAGTAAAAATTTTACCTTGACATACCTGGTTATTAATAATAAAATTATGATAACTAGGAGGATAAAAAATGGGTTTATTTAGCAAAGCGAAAGAAAGCTCAGGAAAAGGTACAAAAGATATATCAATATATGAATTTAAAAAGCATAACAACAAAAAAAATGTAGCCCTATTTGATATAGAACAATTTGGAACTGTAAACCATGGAGATAATAAAACTAAATTTATAAAAGCTAGACTTATACAATATGATAAAGAAACGACAATTATGCCAGATACAGCCGATTACATTTGTTTTGAGATTCCAGAAGATATGCAATTAAGTGATTTAGAAAGATTCAATATATTAGAAGCTTTAGAAAAAAAGCAAAGAATGGAAAACTTAGAACATGACAGATATAATCATATAGGAAGAGTTGTAAGGATAGATGATAAAACATTTGGTGTAAAAAGTGCCACAGATGAAGTAGAGCTTTTTATAAGAAATAGAATGAATCCAACTATCCTTAAAAATAAAGAGGCATTTACACAAAGAATAGCAAGTGCGACAGAAAATACAAAAAAAGATTTTAAAACAGCATTAGCAGAAGAATATAAAGAATATTCTGCACAAATGGAAAGTAAACAAGAAGAAAGAAAAAAACAAATAAAATTAGAAGAACAATTTAGATATAAAATTGGAGAAAAAATATATAGCGATTATATAGGAGTTGACACTCAAAAAGGAAAAATATTAAGAATTAATAAATTAGATAAAATTGGAAAAGATCAAGAAGAAACTTATTTATACTCCGCTTTTATTGAAAAAGTAGAGGACAATAGCGAAGAAAAAACTATGTTGGAAGGCTTACCACAGGGATATCCAGTGATATTTACACTAAAAGAAAAAATAGAGAATATAACAAATAGCAATGATTTAGAACAAATAAAAACTGTACTAGATTTGATGTCTAAAGTACCAAGAGAACACTTACAAAAAGAAGAAATGACATTTATAGGTGGTGTAGATAAAGAAGGAGCAATATATAGAAATATAGAAAATTGCTCAAAAGACATAGAAAGCAAAGTTAAAAAGAAAAAGCAAGAATTTAAACAAAGTATAAAAAAAGAAGAATTAGAAAAATAATCGAAAAGGGACGCCCCTTTTTCGAAAATTTTTACAAAAAGGGACACCCTTCTGATATTAGAAGGGTGTCAAAAATTTAATAATGAAAAATATTGAATAAATATTAGAGATAGAAATTATTTCAAATTTATTCAAGTATAAAATAAAACAAAAATCAAATAATAATATTACAAAAACAATAAAAAATATGCAAAGTGATTTAGATCACAAAAGAAAAAATAAGATTTGTTTTTGTAAAAGAATTTTTAACAATTAAAAATTCATAACTCTGCTTTTATAGGAGGTAACTAGGATGTCTAGAAACAAAAACACAGTTATGTCTGAAAATTTAAAAGAAGAAATAGCAAAAGAATTAGGAGTATATAACCAAGTAAAACAAGATGGAGGATGGCAAAACGTATCATCAAAAACATGCGGAAATATAGTATCAAAAGCAATAGAAATAGCAAATAGAAGTGTAGAATAGTTAAAAGGGACACCTTATCTAATATCAAGAGGGGTGTCCCTTTTTGTAAAAATTTTCGAAAAAGGGGCGTCCCTTTTCGCTCTTGCAAAATTATTTAAAAAGTCATATAATCTAACAAATCATAATATAAATATATTAGATTTCCTATAAAAATATAATGGAGGAAATATTAAATAATGGAAGAAAAAAGTTTAAACCATGTAATGACGGTAAAAGATATTTTAAATGTCACAAAAGGAACACTTATTACAGGAAGAGAAGATGTAATATGTGATGATTTTTCTAAGGATTCAAGGGAAATAAACAAAGGAGATATATACCTTGGTCTAAAGGGAGAAACTGTAAATGGAGGAATATATTTTGAAAATGCTTTTGCAAATGGAGCAAAAGGATGTATTGTTCAAGATATAGATTTTACAGAAAAACAAAAGGAAAAGTACAAAGATAAGGTAATTATTAAAGTAGAAGACACATTAAATGCCATTCAAGAGATGGCAAAATTTAAAAGGAGTTTGTATGGAAAAGACTTTCCGATAGTTGCAGTAACTGGAAGTGTAGGAAAAACAAGTACAAAAGATATAATTGCAAGCGTTTTGTCTACGAAATATAAAACTTTAAAAACAGAAGGAAACTACAATAACCATATAGGAGTGCCGCTTACAATATTAAGATTAAAAGATCATGAAGCAGCAGTTATAGAAATGGGAATGAATCATTTTGGAGAAATACGTGTGCTTACTAATATAGCTAAACCAACAATTTGCGTAATTACAAATATAGGAACATCTCATATAGGAAATTTGGGCTCAAGAGAAAATATTTTGAAATCTAAATTGGAAATATTAGAAGGAAACGAACAAAAAACAATAGTTATAAATAATGATAATGATTTGCTACATAAATTCTATGAAGAAAATAATGATAAGTTAAATATTATGACATATGGAATAGAGAATGCAAGCAAAGTTTATGCACAAGATATAAATTTAGAAGAAGAAAAGAGTCAATTTGTATGCAAAATACAAAGTGAAGAGTTTAAGGTAGATGTTCCTGTTGCGGGAGTTCACTTTGTTTATAATGCATTGTGTGCAATTACAGTTGGAAGAATGCTAAATATAGAAAATAGCAAAATTCAAAAAGGTATAGAAGGTTTTGAATTAACTAAAAAAAGAATGGACATAAGCACACTAAAAAATGGAGCAAAAATAATAAATGATAGTTATAATGCAAGTTTTGAATCTATGAAAGCGTCGATAGCAAATCTTGCAAATTATGCTGAATGTAGAAAAATAGCAGTATTAGGAGATATGTTTGAATTAGGAGATTATTCAAAACAATTACATGAAAATGTAGGAAAAGAAGTTGCAAAAAATAATATTGATATATTAATTTGTTCAGGAGAGAATTCAAAAAATATAGTAAATAGCGCAAAAGAAAATGGAATGAACGAAAATAATATTTATTATTTTGAAAACAAAGAAGATATAATAAAATTATTAAACAAAATTATGGATAAAAATGATGTTATTTTATTTAAAGCATCAAACGGAATGAAATTTTTTGATTTAGTTAAAGAATTAGAAGAGGAGATGAGTTTATGAAAAAAATAGGAGTTATTTTTGGTGGAATGTCAACAGAACATGATGTTTCAATTGTTTCTGGAATATCAATAATAAAAAATTTAGATAGCAAAAAATATGAAATTTTTCCAATATATATAGACGAAAATGGAATATGGTATACATACAATGAGAAAATAACCGAAATAGGGGAAATAAAAGTTGGAGATAAAATAACTAATATAACTAAAATAGAAAATGCAATGGAATACATGAAAAATATGGATTGTATATTTCCAGTTTTGCATGGATTATATGGAGAAGATGGAACAATTCAAGGCTTATTCGAACTTTTAAAATTACCATATGTAGGATGCAAAGTATTAGCTTCTAGCATATGCATGGATAAAGCGTATGCTAAAGTGGTATTTGAAAAAGCAGGATTAAATCAAGCAAAATATGTATATATAAGAGAAAATAAAGGAAAATACATATATGTGGATAGCAAGTTTAATGAAACGGTTTGCAGTTTAGAAGAGGTAACTAAAAAAATAGAGCAAAACATAAAATATCCAATGTTTGTAAAACCTTCGAACTCTGGTTCATCCGTAGGAATTAATAAAGCAAAAGATACAGCAAGTTTAAGTCAGGCAATAGAATTTGCTTCTAAATATGATAAAAAAATATTAATAGAAGAAGCAATAGTGGGAAGAGAGGTAGAATGTGCAGTACTTGGAAATGAAGAGGTAGAAGCATCTTGCGTTGGAGAAGTTTTATCTGCAGAAGAATTTTATGACTTTGATTCTAAATATAACAATAGTGCATCAAGAACAGTAATACCTGCAAATATAGAAAAAGAGATATCAGAAGAAATACAAAAAAGTGCAATAAAAGCATTTAAGGCAGTAAATGGAAGTGGACTTTCAAGAGTAGATTTCTTTGTAGAAAAAGGTACTAACAGAGTAATAATAAATGAGATAAATACACTACCGGGATTTACACAAATAAGCATGTATCCGAAATTATTTGAGGCTGTAGGAGTTAGCTATAGCAAATTATTAGATAAATTAATAGAATTAGCTGTTAAGTAAAATTATAGTCTATATGTTAATTAATAAACATATAGACTATAATTTTGTATATAAATTTCTTTCATAAAAAATCTAAAAATTTTATTTATACTCTTTCGTTATAGAAAATAATGTGATATAATTTGCTCACCATGAATTTGGAGGATGTCAAATGATTTTTAAAGATTACTATAAAATATTAGGTTTACAAACCAATAAAGTTAATATAGATGAAATAAAGCAAGCATTTAGGGAGCAAGCAAAAAAGTATCATCCTGATGTTAGTAAAAGCAGTTTTTCAGAAGATAGATTTAAAGATATAAACGAAGCATATAGAGTACTGTCAGATAGTACATCCAAAAGAAAATATGACAGAGTATGGTATTCTCATGTTGGTAGAAAAATAGAAAGAGATAATGATAAAAGCCAAAGAGAAAGTAAAACAGACTTCATAGGAGTGCTATTTGGAAATAGTAAAAAGATAGAAACAGATATTGTTCAAAATAAAAAGAAAATACCTGTAAAAGGTGAAAATATAGAAACACAAATAGACGTGTCAATACAAGAAGCCTACTATGGGCTAAATAAAAAAATTTCTTTAAGAACTGTAGATGGAAAAATGAAAACATTTACTGTAACCGTGCCAGCAGGAATAAGAAATGGTGAAAAAATACGATTATTAGGACAAGGAAAAGCAGGAGAAAATGGCGGAAAAAATGGTGACTTATTTATAAAAATAAATATAAATAACACAAAGCAATATAAACTAGAAGGATTTGACATATATACAGATTTATTACTAACTCCATGGGAAGCAGCCTTAGGAACAAGAGCTAATGTAAACACAATAGATGACATGGCAACTGTATTTGTACCTAAAGGAATAGAAAGCGGAGAAAAGGTAAGAATACCAGGAAAAGGCTATAAAGATGGAAAAGGTGGAAGAGGAGACTTAATAGCAGAAGTAAAAATAGTAGTTCCAAAACAACTATCAGAAGAAGAAACAAACATATATAATAAATTAAAAGAAATATCAAATTTTGAACCAAGAAATGATATAAGCAGAATAGATATATAACAAACGACCGCGAAATATTGACAATACAGCATATTTGCTATATAATTATGTATAGTTGCTAAACGAAAGAAAAGCTATGAGAGATTGGTTCATAGAAAAGGAGTAAAAAAGATGAAAAGTATACAAGGTAAGCACTTTAATATAACAGATCCACAAGGTGTAAACACAGTTATATATAGAGTAAACAAAACTGCGAAAGAATATTTACAACAATATCCTAAATACACAGTTGAAAGACTTGTATCAGCAGAGGAATTACAAGGAAATTTAAAAAAGAAAACTTTTTTTATTGATGAACCAAATTATGAAGAGCAACTTATCATATTATCTTTTGCTAAAGAAAAGGTAGTAGTAAATATGGGAGTTTTAGAAGATAATAAGGTTAAAATTTCTAAAAAGCCTGTACCAGTTAAGTTTGATACACTATATTCAGAAGATACAAACATATATAAAGAATTTAAATATACACCAAATTTAAAAAGACCAATATGTATTATTGACCCAGAAACAACAGAAGAGGTAAAGCCAGTAGTATATATTGATGAAAAAACAAATGAATTAAAAGGAAAGTGCAAATTAAAACCATATAAGTCTTACTTCGCGTTTGAAATACGCGACAGGAAAGAGGATGTCTAGAAAGGAGAATTTGAAATATGAAACCAACAACTGAAGGTTCAAATGCAATCAATTTTGACATGACATGCATGTCATTTGAAAAGGAAAAAGAAAAGGGATTAAAAGTAATAATAGGAGCAGAAAAAAATATTATATTTAATGATGAAATGACAATAACTGCAGAAAATTCAAGTTTAAGAGATAATAATACTCTAGAAACTGAAAACGGAACTATAATTAATTTTAAAGATAATGCATTTAAAACAGTAGAAAAGAACAGAAAAATAAAAGCAAAAAACGGAAATGTAGTAGTTCAAGAAGAATTACTAGTAAACAAAAAGACTACAACAAGAAAAAGAAATACAGAAAAATCAATAGAGAAATAATACAAACAAAAGAAAAGGTGGAAAGCCATGGGAAAAATTGATAAAATAAAAGATTCAATTAAACAAGGTAAAAAGTTTTTAATAGTTATAGCAGTACTATGGATAGTAATAGCCATAGTACTTGTTGCGCCTATAGCCACTAGTTGGGCAGAAGCAAAGATGGAAACAGAGGACTTCTTAACAAATTTTATAGAAAACTTTGTTAAAGATGTAACAAGCTTTACAGCATTTTTTAGAATGTTCAGCATACCACAGGCATTAAGCATATTTTTAAAATGTTTAATACCATATACAATAGCAATTATATTTTTCTCAATAAAAGGATTTGATAAGACAAAGCCAAAGGGAAAATATTATGATATAGAGCACGGATCTAGTGACTGGAGTAAGAACGGAGAACAATACAAGGTACTAAGTAAAGATAAAGGAATACTTCTTGCAGAAGACAATTATTTACCAGTAGACAAACGTGGAAACATAAATACTTTAATAGTAGGACGGTTCAGGTTCTGGTAAATCAGCATCATATTCAATACCAAATGCAGCACAAATGTTAGGCTCATATGTTTTTACAGATCCAAAAGGAGAACTATATGATAAAACAGCAGGGTATCTAAAAAAACATGGATATGAAATAAAAGTATTAAATTTAGTTAATCCAGCAAACAGTGATGGATATAATCCATTAATGCACGTAGCAAGTGAGCTAGATGTAGACGTTATAGCAAATACAGTAGTAAAAGGACAATCATCAGAGTCAAAATCAGATCCATACTGGGATGACATGGCAGAGATGTTACTAAAATCTTTAATATATTATTTAATAGCAACAAGACCAGAAGAAGAACAAAACTTAGCAAGTTGTGCAGAGATGGTAAGAGCAGCAAATACAAATGGAGGAAGTAACTTACTTACAGAATTAATCAATCAATTACCATATGACCATCCAGCAAGAATGTATTATAAATCTATAGAAATAGCACCGGAAAAGACATATGGTTCAATACTAAGTTCACTACAATCTAAACTAGGAAAATTTGACTCAAAAGATATAGCAGAGGTTACATCAACAGACACAATAAATTTTGAAGATATAGGAAATAAAAAAACAGCAGTGTATGTTATATCATCAGACACACATACAGCATATGATTTCTTACTTACAATATTCTTCTCTCAAATGATACAACAGTTATACAATTATGCAGATTTAAATGGTGGAAGATTAAAAGTACCAGTATTCTTTATATTGGACGAGTTTGCAAATATAGGAAGAATACCAGACTTTGATAAGAAAATATCAACATCAAGAAGTAGAGGAATACAATTTAGTGTTATTTTACAAAACTTAGACCAATTAGAGGCAGTATATGAAAAAAGCTATGAAACAATAATGGGTAACTGCGATACACACGTATTTTTAGGAAGTAACTCATTTAAAACTGTAGAATACTTTTCAAAGGCATTAGGAGAAAAAACAATTTCAAGAGAAAGTAAATCTATTAACAAAGATAAACATTTTCATAAACAAGGGTTTAATTATTCAGACCAATATATGGCAAGAGCGCTAATGACACCAGATGAATTAAGAAGAATGGATAATGATATTTGTATAATTTATGAAAAAGGAATTAAGCCAGTAAAAGCAAATAAATATTATTATTTCACACATGATAAATTAAATAGAGAGTTACAGGCATATACATTAAATCATAATCAATTTGATGCAGGAAGCAGAGGAGAATGGAGAAAATATAATCCATATAATCCATATGTTCCAGACAATCCAAATGTAAAAAAAGAGAATTTAAAAGTAGAATCTTTAGATGATTTATTTGATGATGAAATAGAAGAACCAAAAAAACAAGAAGAGCAAGTTGCAAGTCCAATAGAAGAATTGAACTTTGAGGACGATAGCAATATACAAAATGTAAAAGAAGAAAAAGATGATGATTTATTTGATTTTGACACAATAGATACAAGTTCAAAAGATGAAATTAAAGAGCCAAGCGAAGATGCATTTACAGAAGATTTACAAAAAGAATTAGAAGCTAAATTTGATGAATTATTTGGACCAATGGAATAACAAATGTTTTGTTTAATATAGTAAACAAAATAGAAAAAAATAAACATTTTGTTTAGTACACTAAACAAAATAATAAAAAAATACAGTTTAAGAATAAAACCTTAAGCTGTATTTTTTTTTAAAGATATTAATATATCTTTAAAGCTATGCATCTAATAAAGCATCTAGATAACCGCATAACTTACTTTTTTCAGAAAACGATAAACGTCGATATTTAATCAAAATAGTTAATTCTTCCTCTGACAATTTGTCTAAAGTAATTTTGTTATAGGGGAGTTTCATATCTGATAAACCAAGTAAATAATCTGTAGAAGTATTTAAAAATTTAGCAATTTTTACTAAATTTTCACATGTAGGAACAGCTTTACCTCGTTCATAAGCGCTAATGGTTTCCTGGGGCTACGCCAATTTCAACACTAAGTCGAATTTGAGAAATAGATTTTTCCTCACGCAATTTTTTTAATCGCTCCATAAATCACTCCTAAAATTTTTTTATAATTATATAGTTTACACTTATAATTGCTAGAAATATATTTCATAATCATACCAGTATATTTTATAAAAGTAGAAATTAAAGTTGTAAAACAAGAATACAAAGGAGGAGCAAACATGCGTAAAAATCAAATGAAAAAGCAAAGAGGAATAACGCTAATTGCACTTGTAATCACTATAATGGTTATAGTAATACTAGCAGGAGTTACCCTAAATTTAACAGTAGGCGAAAATGGGATATTTAGTAAGGCTAAATATGCAAAAGAAAAATATATAAATGAAGAATATGCAGAACAAGAGCAGTTAAATGAGCTATATGCATATTTAGCAAAAGATAGTCAATTACCAAATAACACAAAAGATACTGAAGCAGGAACAATTGAATTAACACTTAAAATATAAAGTCTTAATCTCATCTGGCTTAAGAGAGGTTAAGACTTTATATTTTAAGTGTAACATTATTACACTAATCCAATTATAGCCGTATTTCTACCAGAAAGCTCTTTATCAGCTCTATAAGAATGAAGAATATTATAGTGGCAAACTGTGCAGATATTACTTTCAACTATATTTTCAGGTAATAAGCCCAAGTTTTCTAGCATTGTTCTATTAATCAAATTTGTATCTATAAAATATTTTTGCTTTCCGTCTTTTATTTCACCTTTTTCTATTATTTTATCAGTAATATTCATATAATCAAAAGTGTTTTCAAATATATTTTTTACATCCTCGTCAACCTCAAAATGACACTTACCAATAGCAGGACCAATACATGCAATTATATCTTTAGGGTTAGAGTTGTAATTAGCAATCATTTTTTTAACACCAATTTCAGCAATTTTTTGAACCGTACCTTTCCAACCAGAATGGATATTACCAATCACATTCCTTTTTATATCATATAAATAAATTGGTGTACAATCTGCAAACCTTAATGATAAAGAAATTCCATTTTTATTTGTTAATAGTCCATCTATGTTTGTAAAAGATTGATTCTCAGAGTCTACTTTTTCTACAAAATTACTATGTATTTGATGTTCAATTTTTACTAATTTAGAGTAATCTAAACCTAAACTTTTGTACAAATTTTTATAATTATTACCATTATCTTCTTTATAATCTGAACACTTTGTTGTATAGCAATGTATTATTTTGTCTTTATAATTTAATAACCTTCTAAATTGTAAATATTCAATATTCCCATCTTTTACATGAATAATATTTTCGTTTGATAAATCCACAAAATCACCCTTTCAATTTATATATTTTTCTAAAAATATATTTATATAATATTATATAGAAAATGTATTGTCAATAAATGGAAGAGATATAAGACAACTAATAAATGTTCAAGATGAATTGAAATTTTATAAGTTTATAAGTAACGTTGCTGTAAGAACAGGACAAGAATTAAACATGACGGATATATGTAACGAAATAGGAATAACAAGTGCAACAGGTGATAGCTGGCTTTCAATACTAGTTAATACCGGTTTAGTGTATTTGTTGCAACCATATTCAAATAATAATATTGCTAGGATAGTGAAAAAACCAAAAATATATTTTATGGATACTGGGCTTGCTTGTTATTTAGCAGGATATTTAGATGCAGTAACATTAGAAAAAAGTGCATTTAATGGACCTATTTTTGAGACATATGTTATAACAGAAATAATAAAATCGTATGCAAATCAAGGGATGAATGCAAGAAAATATTTGTATTATTATAGAGATAATAATGGAAAAGAAATAGATTTAATTATAGTATATAATAATACAGTTTATCCAATAGAAATTAAGAAAAGTGCTAATCCAAAAGTAGATGCTATAAAAAATTTTAAAGTAATAGAAAAGTTTGGAATGAAAATCGGAAATGGTGGAGTTATTTGTATGAAAGACAATTTATTTCCTATTGATGAAAATAATAATTATATCCCAATAGAGTTAATTTAATAAATAGTTTTGAAGAGTGCAAATTATTAAAAATAGTCTGCACTCTTATTTTATGTAAAACAAAAAAACACATAAGAGTAAAAACAAATGTTCTAAAAACTATTGACTTTTTTTTACTTTACTTATATAATTAGCAAAGAAAATTTGGAGAAGCAGAATGTGGTTGCCACTTTACATAGAATGGAGGTGGTGCATATGATAGAAAATATATTATTACAATTAATAATTTTACTATTTACTGCCTTAATAGCAGTTACTATTATAGCATTTGCCTTGATAATTATATTTAGTATAATGTTAAGCAAATAACAAAAAACACATCTCTGCAATGCCATAGAGATGTGTTTTTATAAACCAACAATTGGCAACCACATTTTGTGGCTCCTTATTTTCTATATTAATTATAATATAGAAAATTTAAGATGTCAATAAATAATAAAATTTTGGAGGAATGCAAATGAAATTTATACATATTGCAGATATGCACTTTGATACACCTTTTAGCTTATTAAGTGATAGAAGAGATTTAGGAGAAATACGAAGGTTAGACCAAAGAAAAGCATTTAAGAAAATGATAGAATATATAAAAGAAAATAATATACCATATTTGTTTATAGCAGGGGACTTGTATGAGCAAGAATATATAAGAGAAAGTACAATAAATTTTATAAATGAATGCTTTAAACAAATACCAAATACTCAAATATTTATTACACCAGGGAACCATGACCCATATTTAAAAAATTCATATTATGCAAAATATAGTTGGAGTGAAAATGTAAAAATATTTACTGCTAATATAGAAAAAATTGAAACTAAAGATTTTAACTTATATGGATTTGGATTTGAAGATTTTTATTGTAAAGACTCTGGAATAGAAAATATTAGTTTAAATAAGGATAAAATAAATATATTAATAACACATGCAAGTTTAGATGCAAGTAGTGGTGAAAATATAAATTATAATCCTATTTCTAGTAGTAAATTAAAGCAAGTAGGGTTTGATTATGTAGCCTTAGGACATATACATAAAAACAATTTAAATGAAGAAAATAAAAATATAATATACCCTGGTTCTACTGTATCTCTAGGATTTGATGAGCTAGGTAAACACGGAATGGTAGTTGGAAATATAGAAAACAAAAAAGTAGAAATAGAGTTTATTAGATTAGATGAAAAAGAGTTTACGCAAAAAGAGTTGGACATTACAAATATAAATACGATAGAAGAATTATTAGAAAAAATTAACGAATTAGATTTACAAGAAAATAGCTTATATAAAATTATTTTAGTTGGAAAAAGAAATTTTGAAATAAATGTATACAAGCTATATAAAATGATAGAAATAAGAAATATTATAAAATTAAAAGATAAAACAGTAATAGGTTATGATTTAAACAAGATGGCTAATGATGTAACTCTTAAAGGAATATTTGCACAAGAGATGATAAATAAATTGAATGAAGAAGGTGCAGATATTAAAACTATAGAAAAAGCTATTGAAATTGGAATTGATGCATTATCTTAAAAAATCATATAAACTTAAAGTAAGTCGACCAAAGAGATTAAATTTATTTTGTTGTATATTTGAATATGTATATTTTATTTATTACAATTTCTACAACAAATTACTCTCAAGGCGTCATTTTCATAAATAAAATATAACTATTTAGCAATCAAATAAAAAAGAGAAGGTGAAGTATGAAGATAAATAAATTACAAATAAATTCATTTGGAAATATAGAAAATAAAGAAATAGAATTATCTAATAATATAAATATAATAAAAGGAAAAAATGAAAGTGGAAAATCCACACTTCTTAAGTTTATTGTGGATATGTTATATGGAATTTCTAAAAATAAAAGAGGAAAAGAATTTTCAGACTATGATAGATATAAACCATGGAGCGGAGAAGAATTTTCTGGAAAAATATTGTACGAATTAGATGATAACTCTAAATATGAGGTGTTTAGAGATTTTAACAAAAAGAATCCTAAAATATATAATGAAGCTGCAGAAGATATATCAAAAGAATTTACAATAGATAAAACATATGGAAATCAATTTTTTTATGAACAAACTAATGTAGATGAGCAAACTTTTTTAAATACTTTTGCATCTTGCCAAACTGAGGTAAAACTAGAAAAGCAAGAACAAAATACATTAGTACAAAAACTTGCAAACCTAGCTGGTACAGGTGATGATAATGTATCATATAAAAAGGCCATGGAAAAAATAAATAAAAAGCAAGTAGAAGAAATAGGGACAATAAGAACAACAGGTAGACCTATAAATATTGTTAAAGATGAAAAATTTAAATTACAAGATGAAATTGGAGAATTAGAAGAATTTAAAGATAAAAAATATGAAATAGAAGAAGAAAAGAACAACATAGAAGATAAGATACTACAAAATGAAAAAAGACTAGAGGCATTAAAGGAAGCAAAAAAGATAGTAGAAAATGAAAAGATAGCACAAGAAAAAGTTGCAATACATGAAAGAATGATAAATTCAGATGAAGAAAAAATACATACCTTAAAAAGTGAAAAACAAGAGATAGAAAATAAACTTGAAGAATTAAAAGCAAAGAATATAACTAATAAAGCACAAGAAAGTAAAAAAGAAAAAATAAAAGGGACACCAGTATATGTTGCAGCTTTAATAATAGGAATTATTCTATTATTAATAGGAATTAAAAATATGATAATAGCAGGAGTAGCAGTAGCAATAATAATTATAGATGTAATATTAGTAGCACAAGCAATAGCAAAGAAAAATAAAAAGTTAAGAGAAAGACAATATTTAAATGAACAAGAAAACAGAAAAAAAGAGGAAGAACAAAAGCAAATAGAAAGCGAGTTAGAAAGACTAAGTGCTCAAATAGAAATGCTAGCAAAAGGTAAAGAAGATAAAACAAACGAAATTCAAAAAGAAAAACAATTAATTAATTTAGAGTTAGAAGCAAAAAGAAAACTATTATGCGAAAAGTATAAAATTGATAGCATAAATTTTGATAGTATTTCATATGAAATAGAAGAATTACAAAAAAATATAAATAGAGATAGATTATCTGTACACTCATTAGAGCTAGATAAAAATAATATAATGCCTAAATTAGAAAAATTAGCAAGTATGGAAGAAGAGCTAGAAGAACTAAACGAAAAAGAACAATCACTTAATGAGCAAAATAAAGCAATAGAACTTGCAAAAGAAATTTTAGAAACAGCATATATTAAAATGAAAGAAAATGTTACTCCAAAATTTACACAAGAATTATCAAAAAATATTCAAGAAATATCTAATGGAAAATATAAAAATGTGCGTATTAATGATGAAGAAGGAATAATTGTAGAAAAAGAAAATGGAGAATATGTTTCAAGCGAAAAATTAAGCATAGGAACAATAGAACAATTATATTTATCTTTAAGATTTGGGGCAATAAAAGAAATATCTAATGAAACAATGCCAATTATACTAGATGAAGCATTTGCATATTATGATGAGCAAAGGCTAACAAATGTATTAAAATACCTAAATGAAGAGTTTAAGCAAAACCAAATTATAATATTTACATGTACGAATAGAGAAGAAGAAATTTTAGAAAAGGAAAATATTCAATATAAATTGACAATTATGTAAAACCGTAGTATAATTTGAATATTGAAATTATGTAACCATAAACATTATTGCAACCACTACAAATGGAGGGTTAAAAATGGAAAGAAATGAAGCTCAATGTTACTCAGATATTATTATGAAACGTATAGAGGAGGATATTAGCTTATTTAAACTATCAGCAGAGTTATATAACGATAACGAGAATGCCCAAAAATGTGAAGCCACTATACAATATATAGAAGAGCATCCGGTATATGCAGAACAATTTTGGAGTGAAGGAAAAGAATTAGTTTCTATTATCAAACTCAATGACATATGCAAAATTTTAACAAGATTACTTCCCGAAAAGATTCGAATGGAAGTTAACAGTCATATAAATGACCTAATAGAGGAATGTTTTGCAGAATAATAATTGAGTAAAAACATCACCTGTTTACACAGGTGATGTTTTTATGTAACATAAGTGAAAAAGTAAAAGAATCATATATAATTGCTTTAAAAGGAATAATAGTCAATCTTGACAATTATGTAAAATAATAAGAGAAACCGCTTTTTAAATTAAAGAGCGGTTTTTCTCTTGAATAAAATGGAAAAATATAGTATAATAGCTAGGTAAAATAAAGTTGGGAAAAGAAAAAGCCATTTTTAAACATATACACAAAGGTATGTTATGTACATTATCTAAGAGAAAGACAAAAAAGAAAGGCTATGACCCATGACATTAATTTAAAAGGAGAATATTTATGTTTGATAAATTAGAAACAGTAGAGAAACGTTATGAAGAATTAACACAAAAAATAAGTGACCCAGAAGTAATTTCAAGAACTAATGAATGGCGTGAATATATGAAAGAGCACGCAGAGTTGGAGCCAATAGTTGAAAAATATAGAGAATATAAAAAAGCAAAACAGGCATATGAAGAAGCGAAAGAAATGATGAACGACCCAGAAATGAAAGATTTAGCAGAAGAAGAAATGCTTGCTAATAAAGAAGCTATGCCAAAAATAGAAGAAGAATTAAAAATACTTTTAATTCCAAAAGACCCAGACGATGATAAAAACGTTATTTGCGAAATACGTGGAGGCGCTGGAGGAGAAGAAGCAGCACTATTTGCAGGAACTCTATTTAGAATGTATTCTATGTATGCAGAAAAGAAACATTGGAAACTAGAAGTAGTAAATGAAAACGAAACAGGTCTTGGTGGATATAAAGAAATATCTTTTATGATTACAGGAAAAGGTGCATATAGCAGACTAAAATTTGAGAGTGGAGTACATCGTGTACAACGTGTACCAGATACAGAAAGTAGTGGTAGAATTCATACTTCAACTGCAACTGTTGCAGTACTTCCAGAGGTAGCTGATGTAGAAATAGATATAAACCCAGCGGATATAAAAATGGAGGTTTATAGAGCCTCTGGTGCTGGAGGACAACACGTAAACAAAACATCTTCTGCAGTAAGATTAATTCACGTTCCAACAGGAATAGTTGCAGAATGCCAAACAGAGCGTTCTCAAGTACAAAATAGAGAATATGCAATGCGTCTATTACGCTCAAGATTATATGAAATAGAAAAGCAAAAAAGAGATAGCCAAATCGCAAATGAGAGAAAGAGCCAAGTAGGTTCTGGAGATAGAAGCGAAAAAATACGTACATACAATTACCCACAAGGGCGTATAACAGACCACAGAATTGGAATGAATGTATATCAATTTGAAGACTTTTTAAATGGAAACTTAGATGAAATGATAGATAACCTAATTGCAGCAGACAGAGCTGAAAGATTAAAAGGTGAAGAGGAATAAAAATAAGAATAAAAGGATATTAGAGTAAATAAAAAGTTTGCTTTAATATCTTTTTTTGTGGTGAATAACAGAAAAGGATTATGTAATTAAAAATATAAAAATAAATAAAGTGGATAAAAATTTAAATAAGTCTTTTCTTTGACAAATTCATTTGATATGATATAATGTGCTAGGGAACAAAAGAAAACGAGTTGTTCAAAATATTAGGAGGAATAAAAATTATGGATAAAATAATACAAACGATAGCTACAGAATTAAATGTAAAGGAAAGTCAAGTAAAAGCTACAATAGAGCTAATAGATGCAGGAAACACAATACCATTTATTGCACGTTATAGAAAAGAGGTAACAGGAGGACTTTCAGACGAAACATTAAGAGACTTAGGAGAAAGACTTACATATTTAAGAAACTTAGAGGCAAGAAAAGAGGAAGTTGTAAATTCTATTGATGGACAAGGGAAATTAACAGACGAAATACTTATTGCCGTAGGACTTGCTAAAACTCTTGCAGAGGTTGAAGATATATACAGACCATACAAGCAAAAGAAGAGAACAAGAGCAACTATTGCAAAAGAAAAAGGATTAGAACCACTTGCAAATATTATTTATGAACAAACAGAAAGTAAAGATATAAATGAAATTGCACAAGAATATGTAGATGAAGAAAAAGGTGTTGCAACAGCAGAAGAAGCTATTGCAGGAGCTTTAGATATTATTGCAGAAAACATTTCTGACGAACCAGAATATAGAAAACAAATAAAGAAACTTTGCTATAGAGAAGCTATAGTAGAAACAAAGGCATCAAATGAAGAAGAAAAGTCAAACTACGAAATGTATTATGATTTTAGTGAAAATGTAAGAACTATACCTAGTCATAGAATACTTGCTATTAATAGAGGAGAAAAAGAAAATTTCTTAAAAGTAAAAATAGTAAAACCAGAAGAAAAGATTTTAGCAGTAATTGAAAAAGACATATTAAAGAGTGAAAGTTCACAATATACACAACTATTAAAAGATACTATATTAGATAGCTGGAAAAGATTAATAGAACCATCTATAGAAAGAGAAATTCGTAGTGATTTAACAGAAAAATCAGAAGAACAAGCAATAAAGGTATTTGGACAAAATGCTAAGCAATTATTGTTAGGAGCTCCTTTAAAAGGACTAACTGTAATTGGATTTGACCCAGCATATAGAACTGGTTGCAAAATTGCAGTTATAGACGAAACTGGAAAACTTTTAGACACAACAACTATATATCCAACAGAACCACAAAATGATGTAGAAGGAGCCAAAAAAGTATTAATAGGATTAATTGCTAAATATGATGTAGATATGTTTGCTATAGGAAATGGAACAGCTTCTCGTGAGTCGGAAATTTTTGTTGCTGATGTAATAAAAGAAGTTAAAGAAAAATATGGAAAAGAGGTACATTATGCAATTGTATCTGAAGCAGGAGCATCAGTATATTCTGCATCAAAACTTGCAACAGAAGAATATCCAGATATAAATGTTTCACTAAGAGGTGCTATTTCTATAGCAAGAAGACTTCAAGACCCACTTGCTGAACTTGTAAAAATAGAGCCAAAGGCAATTGGTGTAGGGCAATATCAACATGATGTTGACCAAAAGAAACTAGGAGAAAGTTTAACAGGTGTAGTAGAAGATGCTGTTAACAAAGTAGGAGTAGATATAAATACAGCAACTCCATCACTTCTTTCTTATGTTGCTGGTGTTAATAAAACAATTGCAAATAATATAGTAAAATATAGGGATGAAAATGGAAAACTAAAAGAGAGAAAAGAACTATTAAAAGTGCCTAAATTAGGAAAAGTAGCTTATGAACAATGTGCAGGATTTATAAGAATACCAGATGGAAAGAATCCATTGGAGATAACAGGAGTTCACCCAGAAAGTTACGAAGTAGCAGAAAATTTATTGAAATCTATAGGATATGATAAGAAAGACTTAACAGATAAAGAAAAACTAAAAGAAATAAAAGAAAAATTGCAAAATGTAAAAATAATAGACGTTGCAAAACAATTAAATGTTGGAGAAATGACTTTAAAAGACATTATAGATGAACTTTCAAAACCAGGTAGAGACCCACGTGACGAAATGCCAAAACCAATTTTAAGAGCAGATGTATTGAAATTTGAGGATTTAAAAATAGGTCAAATCTTAACAGGAACAGTAAGAAATGTTATAGATTTTGGGGCTTTTGTAGATGTTGGTGTAAAGCATGATGGATTAGTACATATATCAGAAATGAGTGAAAAATTTGTAAAAAATCCATCTGATGTAGTTTCTGTAGGAGACATAGTTAAGGTTAAGGTAATTGATGTTGACTATGATAGACAAAAAGTAAAATTGAGTATGAAAATATAGTTAGACAAAAGCAAAATAGTGTGATATAATAGAGTTATGTAAATTTAACAAGCTAACATAATCTCAAGGAGGAAACAAACATGAAGAAATTATTAATGATGTTAGTTGCTTTAACTATTACTATAGGAACATTTCCTATAGTAGCAAATGCTCAAAATGAGCCGGATTGTGAAGAAATCGAAAGTAGTTACCCAATCTATTTAAGTGATGTTAACGAGGATGGTTCTATAACATATGTTGATGTTTTAAATTATGTAGCACTTGTTACAACACTTAAATATCCGGAAGACTCACAGCAGTCAAAAGATTTATGGCTTATCCATGAAGTATGCAAAAAGCTTACCGAAGAACAGGCCATGCAAATCACAAATGACATAATTTTAAATTATTAACAATAAAGAATGACGAGTTTAAAAGCTCGTCATTCTTTATTGTAAAAAAACTACAGAAGAGTGCTATTATAAAATAAGAAAATATTAAATGTTATACAGAAAAATTTATACATGCCAACCATTTATATTATTTCTTTTTATAACGCCTAGTAAATTTGCTCTACACATAGGAATATCTAAACTTAATTTATATAATAACTCCTTCATATATTCCCTTTTAGAAACACCGTCCATAGGGCAATTTTTTTTCATTACTTTTATATTGTTGTGTTTTACGAATTTTTTAACTTCTTTTTCAGGAACAAGTATAATTGGTCTAATTACAGTTATTTTTGACCTATCCATATATGTACTTGGACCGAATGTAGAAAAAGAACCGGTTAAAAATAAATTCATTAGAAAAGTTTCTATAACATCATCTTCGTTATGACCTAGTGCGATTTTGTTACAACCTTCACGGCTGGCTACAGAATTTAGTATTCCTCTACGTATATTTGCACATAAAGAACAAGGCCTTTTTTCTTTTCGAATATCAAATACAATTTCTTTTATATTGTATTCTTCAACAATTAATGGAACACCTATCTTTTCACATGTTTGTTTTAGAAATTCTACATCAAAAAATTCAAAGCCAGGGTTAACACTAACAGCAATTAATTCAAATTTCTTACCAAGAAACAGTTGTAATTGTTTTAATCCCATAAGCATGGTAATAGAGTCTTTGCCACCAGACAAACATACCGCAATTTTATCGCCATCTTCTATCATATTATAGGCGTTGATAGCCTTTCTCATATAACTTAATATATTTTGCATAAATTAAAATCTCCTATTAACAAAAAAATTCGCATAAAAATTGACAAAATCAATAATTATGGAGTATAATAAAGATAGAAAATGAGAACCACAAAGTGGTTGCCGAAAAAATGTTAAATAATCATTCCCTCGCCAAAGCAGAATGATTATTTTTTTATTGCTGCTTACTTAATAATATTGCTAACGCAATTATCAAGGCAACGCTTATGACAGATATACCGATTAACCCAAAGGTTAAAAGATAAATTGTTTCTAGTAAAATAGATTCCATCATTAGCACCACCTCCTTAATGACAATCTCACAACATAAGTTGTGGCTATGTAAAAGAAGTGGCAACACACTCTGCTTATTCTCATTTCTATGATAAATAGTATATAATATTTATTAATAAAATTCAAGCGAACAGGTTAAAAATAAAAGTAAATCAGTTATTGATTTTTGAATGTAAATATAGTAAAATATGGTCATAAAGAAAATATTTTAGAGGTAGAATAGATAAAAAAAGAGATGTACCAGTAGCTCAGTTGGATAGAGCAACAGTTTCCTAAACTGTGTGTCGGGGGTTCAATTCCCTTCTGGTACACCAAAGAAAAAACCGTCATTTCAATAGATTTGACGGTTTTTATTTTGCAAAAATCAAGTTCGTTTTGTTCACTTTTATTGTTTTTTGTTCAGCAGGATGTCAAAATGATGTCAAGATTTAATCAAATTTTTTAGTATAATTATTAAGCTTGTTATAAGAATTTCCTGTTTTTATATCTAAGTTTTTTTATAAAAGCTATAATACCTGCTAATATAGTAGTAAATGTTAATAATGTTATAATGACTGGCATCTTATAATTCATTCCTGTATTTGGTAATTTGCCAGAAGAAATAGTGTTATCTTTTACAGAATTTTGTATATCTTCATTTGGTTTTGAATTACTATTGTTGTTATTATTTTCGCCTGAATTTGAGTTATTATCACTAGGTTTATTTGTATCATCGTTAGGCTTATCTGTATCACCGCTAGGTTTTTGATTATCATTATTAGGTTTGTTTACATCACCGCTAGGTTTTTGATTATCATCATTAGGCTTATTTGTATCACCACTAGGTTTTTGATTATCATCACTAGGTTTGTCTATATCTTCACCAGGTTTATTATCATCCTTGTCAGAAGAGTTAGTAATCCAATCTACTACAGCTGTAGCAGCTCCAACATTTCCATACTTATCAATAAATTCAAAAGTAAATTGACCGTTTTCTGTAAATGTATAAATATTACTGCCTGCATTGTTTGTTATTGTTATATTAGTACTACAATTAACTAATTTTGCAGTAACTGTATTATCATTATTAGTAGTATATTCTATTTCTGCTGTTGGTGGAATTTTTTTAGTAGTATCTTCAAATAGATTAAACATTGCAGCAGAAGCGAAATTTCTTCCATCACCCCAATTTTCAGTAGTAACAAATTTTATATATTGAGTTTTGGTTGATTCATTAAGTTCAATTGTTTTAGGGTTAGAATTATTTTCCCAGTTAGCCGCATTTCCTGCTATAGTCCAGTTAACACCATCCATGCTTACATACAATATTGCATTCTTAGCTCTACCATTAGTTCCAAACTGTCTTGGTACATATTGAACAGAAGATAAATACACAGGTTCGTCTAATTTTATAATAATTGTCCTATCAGAGTCAGAAGCATTATGGGAGGTATGCCATATAGTATTAATGTTTCCATCGATGCAATTTATAGCATCATCGCTTCCAGTTTGCTCAGATGATACATAGTGTATAGATAAATGTTTTATCGGAATATATTTATTTGTATCTGGCAAAGAATCTTTAGTAAATGTATAAGTTGCGCTAGTGCTTCCAGCTAAATACAATCCTGTTGCACCTGCTCTTACAATTATTGATTTATCTCCAGTTAAATCAGGCTCTTGCACACTGTAAGATGTCCACGCATCACTATCATTATATTTCCATTGCATAGAGTTAGTAGCGCCAATTAATTTGTTCTCTAAGTCGTTAGCGTATAATGTTAAAGGTAATCCTAATGAATTTTGTATGTCTATTATAAAAATATTTTCGTTTGAATAATCTACGCCAATTATATGAACTCTAATATCTTTTTCAGATGTGATAGAAGCAATTTCTTCATTGGTTAACTGTACTATATGCTCCTGCGTTTTAGTCCATGTTATTCCACCATCTAAACTATAGTCCCAAGCAACATCAGAACCATCATAACGGCTAGAAAGAACTATTTTTCCAGCATTATCTCCATCAAAAGAGAAATTTGCAATTGTTGTATCAACATTTCCAAGTAATTGTTCAGCAACTTGTTTAACAGCTTGTGATTGAATAGATTCCACATTTGTAGCTTTGCTAGCAACTGTTAATGCGTTGGTTTGTAATAGTGTAAAGCTTGTACTATATTCTACAGATGTAAAATAGGGTTTAACTAGATTTAACAAATCATACATTGGATTAGGATAATATGTATAAACTTTTACTATTTCTTTTGCTAAAGTATAATAATCACTTTCAGCTTTAGTAGAATCATTTGTATATAAATTTACTAAACCAAGCCAAGCATCAAAGTTAATATCCTCTATTTCAATGGCTTTTCGATATATTTTTTCTAGTTTTTGAGAATCATCTTTATACACATCTGCAAGCATAAGAACTTCTTCAGCCTTTTCATATTTTTCATATTCATTTTGAGCAGCTTGTGCTAAAAGAATATAATTTGCATTCCAGCCACTTGTGTAATTACCATTACCCCAGTCGTTCATTGTTCGTACATTTAAATGTTCTGTTCTTCCAGATTTTCCCCAACCAGAAACGTTATTTCCAAGGTTCCATATACCATTTCCGTTATCATTTTGAGTATAATATATGTAGGCACAATGTGCAGGTTGACTTACACAAGTATTAGGTAAGCCTTTATATGCTCCCCATATACAACTTCCAGTTTTAGAAAGTCCACCACAGACAGAACCTTCTTCAAAAACAACCCATAATTTTGGATGTCCACTTTTATAAGTTATATTATATTTAGATAAATGATATTTTTGATTCCATTTATCATAGTTTTCTGAATTATAATATTTGTCTAAAGTATAATCATAATCAAAAGTATATGTTATATAGTTATAAGGACTTGTAGCACCTTTACCTTCATTTCTAACATAATCATTTAGCCACAATATTTCTTCGTCATCAATAACTGTGTTCATTACCCAACGCATCTCTTCAACTGTAAGTGATTCGAATATTTTATTTTCAATTAACTCCGCGTCTTGTCCTTCATGTAAATGAAGGTTTTTATAGATTTCGTAACGAGTTAAAGCATCAGATTGAACAGTTCCATCTACCCATAAATATACGTTACCAGATTCAGTTAATGATAAAGAAAGCATCATTGTTCTATATAAATCTCCTAGAGTGGTACCATATTTTGTTTTATTTGTATTTAATAAATCATCTTTATATGTGTTATATAAATCACTTAAAACTTTTATTGAATTAAGATAGCTTCCTTCAGGCTTTCCACCTACTAAATAAAGTTTAAGAGTTTGTCTATCATGCATTAACCAATTAATAGTATCTTTATATTCTTCTTTATATTGTGCAAGAGCTTGTAATATATCATAACCAACATTATTTACAAACTCTCTTTGAAGTAAGGTAAGTTCATAATCACCAGTTATATCATCATTAAAATGATTTTTAATAATAGAGTCATATTCATCAACAGTCTTTATAAAATCAATATTTGATGTGTTTTCTTCATAATTTTCTTTTATTAATTTTGCATTTGCATACACTGCTTCATCATACCAACTAGCCCACCAAGAATCGCTATTATCATCAGCAACTAATTTTAAATAATTTACATTTTTAATATCTATTTTAACAAATTGTGCTGAAGACCAAGCATCAAGAGTTTCAGATTCAAACTGCTTATCCCAATTTTCTCCATCATTAGAGGTATAAATATAAAATTTCACACCAGTATTGAAATAACTATTTTGTTCACTTATATCAACACCAATATAAGATGTAAAATAGTCATAATTATAACTGCTTAAATCATAAACTATTTCAGATGTAGCCCAAGCACATAATCCTTTTATAAATGATTTAGAAGAATTATCTACATTTAAAGTTATCATACCATTGTCTTCATTTTTATCTAAATGGATAGTATGATTACCTTGAGCAAATGATTTATCTTCAATATAAGAAACATCGGATAAATAAATATAATTTTCGTTTTCTATATTGTCAATAGCAAAAATTTCATTATTATATAAGTTAAATGCAATAAACGTTAAAGCTATAACAACAAAACTAAATATCTTTTTGTTCATATTTTCATAACCTCCTTTATAGTCATATATCTATATTTTACCACATTTTTCATTTTTTTTCAAATGTCGAGGAATTATGAACGATAAGGGTATTGCTTTTTTTAGGCAAGTTTTGTATAATATTAAAAATAGAAAAAACTAGATTATAATTTCATAATAATGTTAGAAGGAACAATAAAATGGAAGAAATATTTATGAAAGAGGCTCTAAAAGAGGCAAAAAAAGCCTACAATAAACTAGAAGTGCCAGTTGGTGCAGTTATTGTAGAAGACGGAAAAATAATTGCTAGAGCACATAATTTAAAAGAAAGTAAAAAATGCGCTACTAAACATGCAGAAATATTAGCCATTCAAAAAGCAAGTAAAAAAATAGGTGCATGGAGATTAACTAATTGCGAAATGTATGTAACTTTAGAACCATGTTCTATGTGTGCAGGGGCATTAATTCAAGCAAGGTTAAAAAAAGTATATATTGGAACTATGGATTATAAAACAGGTGCTTGTGGTAGTGTACTTAATTTATTACAAGATTATAAATTCAATCATAAGGTAGAGTGCAAAACAGGAATACTAAAAGAAGAATGTGAAAGGTTACTACAAAGCTTTTTTAAAGAATTAAGAAAAAGTAAAAAATAGATTATGGAGTGGTATCGAAGTGGTCATAACGAAGCTGTCTCGAAAACAGTTAGACGTCTTAAGCGTCACGTGGGTTCGAATCCCACCCACTCCGCCAAAATAGGAGGTATAAATGGAAAGTGATAAAAAGGAAAAAGTAAAAGCAAGTATTGCTTGTACTATAGTACTATTGCTAATAATTACTGCAATTTTAATAGTAATGAAATATAGCGTAGAAGGTGAAACTAATATGCCTTTTAAACTTTCAAAAATTGTTGTTGGCAGTATGGTTGTAAGCTCTGATAACATTATAGATAATGATGGACTAGAAAATGATATAGTTCAAAATAATGGAATTTACTTTGAACTAAAGAAAAACGAAAAATATAACAAAGAAGCAGTAATAGAAAGTGTAGTCATAGATAATATACAAATAAAGAAAAGTCCAATAAAGGGCTATGTAAAAACATATATACCTAATACTACAGAAAACAAACAATTTACATACTCAGATGATTTTATATTAGATGGAACATCATTAACATATAAAGGAGCGAGCAAAAGTAATACAACTACATTAGAGATAAATAATCAAGGTGGAATTGTAGCAATTGCTTTTGGAAATAGTAAGCTAGGAACATATACTTTAAATCAAGAAGATTTAGTAATTGATGGAACTATGTTAAAAAATATGGACATAACACAAGAAGACATAGAATTTACAGTGTCTTTTGACTTTATTATTAATGTTAAAGGTATAAGTTATAAATCAGAAATGAGTTTTGATTTGCCTTGTGGTAATATAATTGAAAATGGCAAATCTAGTTTAGAAATAACAGACACAAGCAAATATATATTTAAAAGAATGTAATTATTGATAAGGTGAACTTAAAGAATTTTATAATATATTATTTTGAAATACCACGTAAGCGACCAAACGAACGCATGTGAGTGCGATTGGAGCGGGCAACGCACTAGTATTTTTAAATGGAAGGCCGCAACACACAAGGTATGAAAAATAATATATTATAAAATCTTTAATGAATTATCAAAAAATAACAAAAAAAGCTTGATAAAACTATAAAAAGTATAATATAATATACATGGTATAAGAAACGATAGTTTTTGTATGGAGGACATTCAATGTAAGCCTATGAATCTTGTCAGGTCCGGAAGGAAGCAGCAATAAGTAGATACTTTACGTGTGAAATGTCTTCCATAGAAAAACTATGGTACAATCTTGTACCATTTTTTAAAGAAAATGGGGTGAAAAAATTGATATATACAGCTCTATATAGAAAATTTAGACCAACTAACTTTTCCGAAATGGTAGGACAAGAACATATTACAAGAACATTAAAAAATCAAATCATGGCTGGAAGAGTTGGACATGCATATTTATTTAATGGTGGACGTGGAACTGGAAAAACATCTGCAGCAAAGGTACTTGCAAGAGCAGTTAACTGTTTAAACCCACAAGATGGAGAACCATGCAATGAATGTGAAATTTGCAAAGAGGCACTTTCTGGAAGTCTTACAGATATTGTAGAAATGGATGCGGCCTCTAATAACAGTGTAGAAGATATTAGACAGATAAGAGAAGAAGTTAATTTTTTACCAACAAAAGCAAAATACAGAGTATATATAATAGATGAGGTTCATATGCTATCTACAGGTGCTTTTAATGCCCTTTTAAAGACTTTAGAGGAACCACCTGAACATGTAAAGTTTATACTTGCAACAACTGAACCACAAAAATTACCAGCAACAATACTTTCAAGATGTCAAAGATTTGACTTTAAACAAATTTCTAATGCTGATATAATAAAAAGATTAAAAATAGTATGTGATGAAATAAAAGTAGATGTGTCAGATGAAGCATTAAATGTTATAGCAGTTCTAGCAGAGGGAGGTATGAGAGATGCCCTTTCTATACTAGAAAGATGCTTGCAAGATGGAGAAACTAAAATAGATGAAGACAAGGTTAAAGAATTAGTAGGAATACCACCATTAACATATATAAACAGTATTGTAAATGCTATTGCCAACAAAGATGTTGAAACAGCGTTAAATACAATACAAGATGTTACAAATGATGGAAAAGATATACAAAATTTTTTATGGGAAATAATTAAATATGTAAAAGATATATTAGTTTATAAAACAAGTAAAAAATTAGAGATGTATAGTCAAAAAGAAATTGAAGGTATAGAAAAATTAGCACAAGTATTTACAAAAGAAAAACTATTATCTACAATATATTCTTTATCTAATCTTGAAAATGATATGAAATATTCTTCACAAAGATTAATATTATTTCAAGTAGGAATAATTAAATTATGTAATGACGATATTCAAACTAATGTTGCCACAGGAGGAACAGTTAATAACCAAGAATTAGATATGTTAAAAAATAGAATTAGGCAATTAGAAGCAAGATTAGATTCTGTTGGAAGCACAGTTATTAACAATTCTTCAAAAAATGTGGAAAACACATATCAAAATATTGCAAAAACAGTACCAAATAATAGACCAGTAGAAAAATTAGAACCTAAAAAGCTAATGCAAACTATAAAAGTTGGTGATAAATTAGAAAACTGGCCAAACATAATTGGTCAAATGAAAAATTCAGGTAAGATAATGCTTTATACTAATTTAATAAATTCAACAGCTAACCAGATAAATGATATGACTGTAGGAATAAGGTTTTCTAAACCATTAACACCATTTGGAAAGACGATACTAGAAAAAAGCGAAAATATACAAGAAATAGAAAAAAGAGTTTCAATGGAATGTGGAAAACCAATGAAAATAAAATATATAGATGAAAGTCAGGTAAGTGTAGAAGAAAAGAAAGAAGAAAATCCTATACAGACTTTTGCAAAAGATATGGATATACCATTTAATATAATAGACTAAAATATAGAAAAGGAGAGATTTAAGATGTCAAAAAGAGGAGGATTCCCAGGAGGTATGGGAGGATTTGGCGGAATGAATATTAATCAATTAATGAAAGAAGCCAAAAAAATACAAGCAGATATGGAAAAATCACAAGAGGAGTTAAGTATAAAAGAGTTTTCAGCAACTAGCGGAGGAGGAGCAATAGAGGTAAAAGTATCTGGAAATAAAGAAATAAAAGAAATTAAAATAAGCAAAGACGTAGTAGACCCAGATGATGTAGAAATGCTACAAGACTTAATATTATCTTGTGTAAATGAAGCTTTAAGAAAAGTAGATAGTGCACAAGCACAAAGTCTAGGAAAATATAATATCCCAGGATTAATGTAAGGATGTAAAAAGATAAGAGGTAAAAGATGTCATACTATTCACCATCAATAGAAAAATTAATAGAAAGTTTTGAAAAATTACCTAGTATAGGAAGCAAGACTGCAGCTAGACTTGCTTTTTATATGCTAGATAGATCAGAAGAAGAGATAAATGAGTTTGTATCTTCTATAGTAAATGCAAAGAAAAATTTAAAATACTGTTCTAAATGTTATAATATTTCGGATACAGATCCATGTGTAATTTGTTCAAATCCTAAAAGAGATGAGAGCATAATATGTGTAGTTGAAGATGTAAAAGATGTTATTGCAATGGAAAGAACACATGAGTTTAAAGGATTGTATCATGTACTACATGGTTCTATCTCTCCAATGAAGGGGATTGGTCCAGACGAGATAAAAATAAAAGAACTGCTTTCTAGATTAATGGAAGGAAAGGTAAAAGAGATAATACTTGCAACGAATCCTAGAGTAGAGGGAGAAGCAACAGCTATGTATATTTCGAAATTAGTAAAACCATTAGGCATAAAGGTAACTAGAATAGCACATGGAATACCAGTTGGAGGAGATTTGGAATATACAGATGAAATTACATTAAGTAAGGCTTTAGAAGGAAGAAGAGAATTATAAATTTAAAATTATTTGCAATTATCAGAGCTAGAATTATTTATAGCCATAAGTGCTAAACTGTCACCTACGACTGTAAAAAAGCCAGCTAAAACAGCAATTTCTTCTGAGGTTAGACCTTGAGAAATAGATATAGTAAAAATATTAGCAAGAGCCAAAAGCTCGCAACCATTTAAATCATTTAAATTAAACATAAATCCACCCATTATAATATATGCGGTGGATTTTATAATGTTACAAAAATATTTTAAAATAAAGTACAAATAAAATGAACAAAACCAATTAAGCCAAACATAATAAATAAAATGCCAGAGAACTTTTGCATTACAGAGCAGGAGATTTTTGAAGATAAAAATTTACCAAAAAATATAGCAAGTAGGTCTGATGCAACCATACCTAAAATAGCACCAATTACTAAAAACAATTTAAAATGAGGGTAGTTTATGCCAAGCCCTATTGAGGCTAAAAAAGTTTTGTCGCCAAGCTCCCCAACAGCTATAGAAAGAGCAATAATAAAAATATATCCTATGCTCAATTTAGATAGTTTCATCAAGAAGTTATCTTTTTTATTTGAAACTTTTTCATCATTGCCTTTTGAAGGTAAAAAGGAAATAATTCCAAAAATAATAAATGACAAGTATGTTACAATTTCTAAAATAAAATGTAAAGAACTATTTTCTACAAGACCAATAGAACTACCAAATAAAATAGCAATACCATGGCTAAAGAATGAGCCTAGGGCAACACCAATTAGAATAGTAGATGTTTGTAATTTAGAAGAGAAAGATAGTACTAGTAATTGAGTCTTGTCACCTAATTCTGATACAAAAACCAATAAAAAAGCAATTAGTAAAGGATATAAAAATATCATATAGACAGCCTCCTTGATTACTTAAATATATGAAAGAAAATTTAGGTTATTACAAATCTCAATGTAAAATGTAAATTTTGTGTGAACATACTTGATATATGTATTATTAAATGATAATATAGTTGAGAAATTGATAAATGCTTAGGGAAATAGCACTTTATTAAAAATTATAAGGAGGAATAACAGTGATAGAGGTCAAAAATGTAACTAAAAAGTATGGAAATTTTACTGCAGTAGACAATATTAGTTTTGACGTTAAAGACGGAGAAATTGTAGGGCTTTTAGGACCAAATGGTGCAGGAAAGAGCACAACGATGAACATGATAACAGGATTTATTGAAGCAACAGAAGGAGAAATTATTGTAAATGGTTACGATATTTCTAAAAAGCCAAAAAAGGCAAAAAAACAAATAGGATATATGCCAGAGGGAGTACCTTCTTATCATGAACTTACTGCTAAAGAATTTGTTAAATATATGGCAGATTTAAAAGCAGTAGATACAAAAATAAAAAAGCAAGAAGTAGAAAAAGTGCTAAAAGAAACAGGACTAGAAGAGGTACAAAATAAGCTAATTAAAAATTTATCTAGAGGATATAAACAAAGAGTAAGTATGGCAGGAGCATTGGTAGGAAACCCTGACGTACTAATTTTAGATGAACCAACAGTAGGTTTAGATCCTAAGCAAATACTAGAAATTAGAAATCTTATAAAAGAGTTAGGAAAGAACCACACAGTAATATTAAGTTCTCATATTTTGTCTGAGGTAAGCCAAGTATGTGAAAAAGTAGTAATTATAAATAAAGGAAAAATACTAGCTGTGGATACACCAGAAAATTTAGAAGAAAAAACTAGAAAGCAAAATGTTTTATTTATTACAGTCGAAGATAAAGAAAACAGAATAGAAGAAATAAAACAAGAGTTAAAAGATATAAAAGAACTTACTCTTGTAAAAGATAATGAAGACGGAACAAAACAATATAGAATTGTTACAGATGAAAATATAGATTTAAGAAAAGACTTGTTTGATGTTCTTCCTAAAAAGGAAATAACAATATTTGAATTAAAAAAAGATGAAGCAAGCCTAGAAGATGCATTTATGAAACTTATAACAAGTGACGAAGAAGCAAAGGCAGAAGAAGTAAAAGAAGAAAATGAAAACGATGCAAAAAAAGAAAAAGAAAAGTCAAATGAAAATAAAAAGAAATCAAAAAGTAAACAAGAATCTGTAAAAGATACAGAAAATAAAGAAAAAGGAGGAGAAAAATAATGTGGGCAATTGTAAAAAAAGAAGTTAAATCATATTTTCTATCTCCAATAGGATATGTTTTTATAGGAATATTTTTACTAGCATTTAGTATATCATTTAATTTAGAGTTACAATACTCTAATGGAGTACTAGATTTTCAAAATATATTTGTATATATTTTTACATATTTACCAACTATATTAATATTTGCATTTTTAATTCCTATGCTTACAATGAGAACATTCTCAGAAGAAAGAAAAAATGGAACAGAGCAATTATTACTTACATCACCTGTTAGTATAACAAGAATAGTACTTGCCAAATTTTTATCAGCACTTATTATAGTATTAATAGCATTGCTATGTACACTTATGTATGTCGCAATTATATGCTGCTTTGGAACACCAGATATTTCTACAGCATTAGTAACTTTATTTGGATTTTTATTATTAAATATGGCATATATTTCTTTTGGAGTATTTGCATCTAGCTTAACAGAAAATCAAATTATTGCAGCTATGATTTCTATAGTAACATTTGTAGTAACATGGGTTTTACCAGAATTTATATCAAAGGGTTCAAGCTTTTCATTACTTAACATGTTCTATAAATTTACAACAGGACAAATTAATATTGCATATGTAATAACATTTTTAGCATTTACAGTGCTTTGTATAATATTAACAATAACTGTAATGCAAAGAAGAAAAAGTGCGAGATAGGAGGTAACAAAAAGTGAAAAAATTTATAGAAAAAATCAAAAAAAGCTGGCTTATAAAAAGAACGACTACAATAATTTTTATGGCTGTATTAGTGGCACTATTTATTGCACTTACTTTATTTGTAAATAATTTAAATTTAGATCCAATTGATTTTACAAAAGAAAAATTATATACATTAACAGATACTAGTAAAGAACAAGTAAAAACTGTAAATCAAGATGTAAATATTTATTTTGTAGGATACACAGATACAGATTCAATTGTAGACTTAGCAAAGCAATATCATAATGCAAATGAAAAAATAAATGTAGAGGTAGTAGACTCAAATTCTAGACCAGATTTAGTAGAAAAATATGGAATTGAATCAGGTTCTAATGGTGTAATAGTAGAAAGTGGAAGCAAGTCAAAAATACTATCTTCACAAGACTTTTACACATACAATACTGCAACATATGAACAAATAGATATAACAGAAGAAAAACTTACAAATTCAATATTATATGTTGTAGCAGAGAAAGTTCCAACAGTATATTTCCTAGAGGGATTTTCAGACTTTAGTGTTAACCAAAATTTAAAATACTTAACAATGTATTTAGCAAATGAAGTTACAGAATACAAAACAGTAAATATAGTAACAACAGGTAGTGTACCAGAAGACTGTGATACTTTAATTATAAATACACCAAATGCAGATTTTGATGATATTACTACAAATGCAATTATAAATTATATTAATAATGGTGGAAATATATTATGGTTTAATATGTTAAGCACACAAAAACAAGAATTACCAAATGTAAACAAAATATTAGCAATGTATGGAGTAAAACCATTTGAACCAGGAGTTATAAACGAAACAGACTCTGCAAAGAGAATGTCAACAGCATCTAGCATAATAATACCAGATGTAAGCTATAGTACTATAACTAAAAATATATCAAACCCATTGCTTGTAAATGCAACTAAAATAAATTTTGTTTCAGATGATGAATTAGCAAATATGAATGTTACTAAAACAGTATTATTACAAGCAAGTGAAACATCATTCTTTAGAACAAACTTTTCAATAAGTTCTAATAGCAAACAAGAAGGAGAAGAAGAAGGACCATTTGTAGTAGGTGCAGAAATGCAAAAACAAATAACTGCAGCAAATGAGGAAACTGGAGAAAAAGAAAAAGTTTCAAAATTAGTTATATATGGAGAAAACGCATTTATATCAGACTACACATTAACATCATCTTCAAGTACACCAATTATTTTCTATCCAGATAATAAAAATATTGCAATGGATTCAATTGCATACTTAGTAGATAGAGAAGTTGATATAGTAATAAGAAAAGACACAAATACAGTAAGCTATACAGCTACAGTAGAACAAGACAACATAGTTCAAGCAGTTATATTTGGAGTGCCAGTACTAATAATATTTGCAGGAATTTTAGTATGGCAACATAGAAGAAGAAAGAAATAAGTAATAAAAATAAAAACCTTTCATAGTTTTTAATGAGAGGTTTTTTATTTATGAAAAATATAGGAAAAATAGCTTTTGTAATAATAGGAACTCTAATTGGAGCTGGATTTGCTTCAGGTAAAGAAATTTATTTGTTTTTTGGACAATATTCGAACTATGGAAAAATAGGAATAGTTATATCTGGAATATTGACAGGCGTAATAATAAATAAGGTTCTAATATTAGTAAAGGAAAATAATATAAATAGCTACGATGAACTTTTAAGAGAAGTAAATTCTAAATATAAAGTGATAAACAAAATGGTAAATGTAATAGTAAATATGTTTTTGTTAATTTCTTTCTATATTATGATAGCTGGATTTAGTGCATATATTAAACAAACATATAGTATACCGATATATATATCTAGTGCTGTTTTTGTAACAATATGTTATTTAGTATTTATAAAAAGCATAAAAGGAGTAATAAAAGCAAATGAAATATTAGTTCCAATTCTAGTCATTTTAATTGCCTATTTAGGATTAAAAAATATTCCATATTTATTTGAAACAGGTAGGGTAAATACAGATGTAAAAAGTGGATGGCTTATAAGTAGCATACTATATGCAAGTTATAATAGTATAATTTTAATACCAGTTTTAACAAGTTTAAAAAATTGTATAGATAGTAGAAAATCAATTGCAAAAATTGCAATATTCAGTAGTGCGGCTATTATAATATTAGCTTTTCTTATATATGGATTGCTATTAAGAGGCAGTTTTTATATAGCAGAATTAGAAATGCCACTTATAGAAGTAACTTTGCAGTTTGGAAATGTGTTTAGATATATGTATGGGTTTATTATAATATTATCTATTTTCACTTCGGCTATTTCTACAGGTTATAGTTTTTTGCAAAATGTTAGTAAAAACAAAAAGCAGTATAATTTTATTTTAATTGTTATGTGCGTAATTGGAATTTTAGTTTCTAACATTGGCTTTTCTAAGTTAGTAGAAGCATTATATCCTATTTTTGGAATGTTGGGATTAGTACAGGTGGCTATGTTATTAAAAAAATAAAATATATTATCAAACTTTTAAAGAAAAAATTTTATAAACTGTAAATTGTAATACCATTTCTAATAGTTGTTTATAAATTATTGTAAAATGCTTGAAAAAAACTCTTAAAACTGATATAAATTATGTAGTAAATATAAAGACTCTTAAGAAAAAACACAAATTTAATTTGTGCATAAGGAGGAAATAAAGCAAAAAATGAAAATAATTGGTATAGATAATAATGAAGAAATAAAAAAGAAAATAAATAAAAAGAAGTTGACTATAGCAGTTGTGATAGGAATAGTAATAGCTATAGCAATAATACTATTTACAGTGTATGTACTAAATAAGAATTTTAGAGACGTTGTAGACAAGTATGTACTAATGAAAAATATTGTAGAAGACAGCACAGCATCAATCTCAATAGATGAAAATGAATCTAATTATGTGTATGCATATGATAAATACATAACAGTGTTAAACAAAAATATACTTTCAAGCTATAATTCATCTGGAAAGTTAGAGTCAGAATTAACAATAGAGATATCATCTCCTGTAACAGCAACTAATGGAAAATATTTATTAATTGCAGAAAAAGATAAAAATAAAATCTATTTAATCTCTGGCAGTGAAAAGATTTGGGAAAAAGACCTGGAAGGAAATATAACTCAAATATCTGTAAATAAAAATGGATACGTAGCAGTAATTTTATCTGGAACAACACATAAATCTGTTATACAAACTTTTGATACTGCAGGCAATGAACTATTTAAAACATATTTATCAAATACCATTGCTCTAGATACAGACATTTCTATGGATAATTTATATTTAGCTTTTGCAGAGATAAACACAAGTGGAACGGCAATACAATCTACAATAAAACTAGTTTCAATACAAAAAACAAAAACTAATCCTACAGAAGCAATAACATATACTTATACTGCAAATAGTGGAAGCTTAATTACAAACATAAAATATCAAGATGGAAATAAGCTTGTTTGTATGTATGACGATTCTATACATGTAATAAAAAATGAACAAGACGAAGAAATAATGAAATTAAATGAAGAAAATACCAAAATAAGTTTTGCAGATATAAATTTAACAAATTATATATATAGAATTGTAGAAAAATCATCTTTGCTAAGTACAGAAACTAGCGTAGAAATACTTAATACTAGTAGCAAAAAAACCAGTGTATATACACTAAATGGAACAACAAAGGAAGTATATAGTTATGGTGGAACAATAGCCGTAAACTTAGGTTCAGAGGTACACTTTATAGGAACTAATGGCTGGCTTTTGAAAAAATATATATCAAATCAAGAAATAAACAAAATAGTAATATGCAATAATTTTGCAGGTGTGGTATATAGAAATAAAATTGAAATAGTCAATTTATAACAAATAAATAGAAGGGAATGTGGTTAGAAATGTCATTAATTATTGATGGAATTATTTTAGGATTATTATTATTATGCATATTAATTGGATACAAAAAAGGATTAACTAAATGTGTAATAAAAATATTATCATTTGTAGTAGCAGTGGTAATAGCTGCAATACTATTTAAACCGATAAGCAATATAATTATAGAAAAAACAGAAATAGACGACAATATAAAAAGTGCAATTGTAGAAATAGTAGAAAAAGATGTAGAGGAAAATGGAAAAGTAGGGGAAGAGACTAATTTGCCACAATCTATGGTAAATTATATAAATGAATCTATAGACCAAAATATAAATGAAACAAAAGTTACAATAGTAAATAATGTGGCAGAGCAAATATCTAAAACAATAATAAATGTAGGTGTTGCAATAATATTATTTATTTTAGCAAGAATAGCATTAATGCTTGTAAGTGCTTTATCTTCAATAATTACAGACCTTCCAATAATAAAACAATTTGATAAGCTTGGAGGAGTACTATATGGCTTGGTAGAAGCTTTAATAATAATATTTGTAGTATTTGCTATAATATCATTTATCAGCCCTATGATAGAAGACTCTGGACTTGTAAGTGCAATTAATAAATCTGTTTTAGGAGCAGCATTATATAATAATAATTTACTATTGAAGATAGTATTTTAAAATATTTAAATAAAAGCTATAACTTATAATTTGTTCTAAAAATTATAAAGTTATAGCTTGCTTTTTTATAACCGTAAAGGCTTTATCATAGTTAAATTTTTTATACTAGATAAATATTGAAAGCATTAATTTTTTTTAAAATATACATTAAATAGTATATCCTAAATTCGCATTACTAGACAAAATATTAATTTAAAAGTTTTCTAATAAGTATAAAATTTAGGTGCACTTCAAAATTATCAATAATAAAAAAACAAGGAATGTTAAATTCCTTGTTAAATTTGGTTGCGGAGGGTAGACTCGAACTACCGACCTTTGGGTTATGAGCCCAACGAGCTGCCAACTGCTCCACCCCGCGATGTAT
>ERZ827452.339-NODE-339-length-68097-cov-59.606302_pt1 | contig 68097 bp, 56 predicted proteins | sample MGYA00519866_ERZ827452 | MGnify/ENA primary metagenome ERZ827452 (study PRJEB31778, sample SAMEA3449307) | human gut metagenome | biome: human gut; feature: human-associated habitat; material: faeces | place: United Kingdom | collected 2010/2012 ... | reverse complement strand
GCTCTTATCGTTGATAAAGAAAAGAGGGTGAATCGCGTATTACGACACACCCTCTATTTTTTTTATTGTACCGTATCTTTTGATTATTGAAAATCTGATAAAAACAGCCAATTTCTCCTTGTTGTTGACCTATTGTTGACCCCAAAAATTATAGGTTAAAATGCTGACAATTAAAGCAGAAGTCCAAAAGGACAAGCAAAGAAGTGATGGTACATACAATGCAAAGATGCGATTTACACTAGACAGAAAGGTCAAAAGGTTATCAACTAACCTGTTTGCAACTCCCCAAGACCTCACTAAATCTTTCAAATTTAAAGAAAACACTCCTATAAAAAATGAAATAGATTGTCTTGTACTCTATTACAGAGAACAATGTGAAAAACTCCATTTAGACCAGAACAAATACACATTGGAAGAAATTATTAACTTCTTGAATGGTGAATATTCTTATTTTCGAAATGTCCTTTCATATCTTCAAGCAGTCCAAGAAGTTGTTTGTCCTCCCATTCAAACAGCCTCTGATAAATAGGTATTCTGAAATTTTTGTATCCATCAAACCCGTTACTGCCTATTTTTTCAGGCGTGTATATTTCACTTCTCTTCATAATTCATACACTTTTAATACTGTTGGAAATTGATTTTACTGTGATTTCAGATTTTAGCTATCTATACATATTTTTTACACATTCATGGTAGCGTTACCTTATCCCTTGTAGTTCGGATGTAATGTAATCACTTTGCATCAAGTCTGCTATGAAAAAGGAAGGAGAGGTAGCCCTGTCTATTTTCATTATTATGTGACTTTTTGTTGCAAATTCCATTATCTTGTCTTTTCTTGCCCTGTTATTTGCATATCTGTGTGCCGATATGTTTTTTTCTATAACGAATAGTGCTTCAGCAAGATACTGCCTGCCAAATTTCAGATAATATCCGAAGAGTAACGTGTCTATCATTTCAGCATAATAATAATGAGACTCGCCACAAAGGTTTTCCACAAGTGCGGTATGTTCCGCTGTGGAAATAAAGTAATGATATTGCCCGGTCATTTTTTCTGAATACGCGAAGAAATGCGAGCCACCTTGTATAGTTTCATTAAATTGGAACTGTTCTCCAAAGCCGGGGACGTCATCTAATACAGGAGCTGCAACATATTCATCACGGACAACGTACTTTGTCTGCGGAACTACCTCTCCTTGCATCCATTTGCGCAACCGCAAAAGATATTGTCCTAAAGTATGTTTAACCTCCGGGGTTTCTCCATATTCATTTGGCGAAGTAAACCTGTCCACCGGGTGGCTAAATGTTCTTGCTGTGGTTCGCTGTCAATGTACCTTAGGTGATGGGCTTTCAACAGGTTGAAGTCATCCAAAGCCTTTCCTCGTGAGTTTTCATTTGAAAAGAATGTATAGGCAAGCTCAAATTTTTGGCTTGTAATGACAACAACTGAAAATGTCAAATTCTCAAGGAGTTTATTGCGTAAATCTTCCTGAAGGAGATTGACAGAGACCAATTGTTTTGACGCAAACATTTGGCAAAGTTTCTTATTATATGCAATATGTTCTTTTGCCTCTTTTGAAAGGAAACGTTCTTCAATCAGGGGGAGACACCCTTTATAGCCTAATGCTTCCAGCAACAATGTCAACGTGACAAGACGTTGCTGGCCGTCAACAACGTCAAACCCTTTTTTCCCCTCATTCTTATGCAAAATGATGCCGCCGAGATGGTATTCCCCGTCCGAATTCTCCGTAATATCCTTAAAAAGCCTTATCACATTTTCTTTTTTCCAGCAATATATTCTCTGATAATCGGGGATGAACAGATAATTGTTGAATAGTTCTTTTAACGTTACGTCATTGAAAAGTACAACCGGTTCGGCTTCTTCATTAAATAAAATATTCTCGGGGTTTTCTCTGTTCACATGTTTGGGCCGTAGATTTCTGTCATCGATGAATTTTTCAATAAAAGGGCGTATTGCTTTTTCCAAGCGTATGAGCTGGTTTTCTGATGGGTCATGGTTTTCTAAGAAATATTGACAATTATTACGTCTCCACCAATGACCACGGCCAAGACCTTCTGCCCTCAATGCTTCCCAATTGTCATAAAATATTTTCCTCAAAGGTTGCCAGTTTTGGCCTTCGATATGAATTTCCACTCTGTCATTCAACCATTCATAATGAAAACCATGGTCTGCTAAAAACGGACTTATTTCAATCTGCCAATACAACTTTGAATCATTTGGATTCTTCCAATGATTTATAAACAACTCACTTCGAGCTGTCTTATCAAATTCTTCTATATTCATAATAACAATTTATTTTTATTACAGTTTCCCGTTACAATATTCCATTTTTTCCAATCCGCACCATCCGGCATCCTCCAATTCCCTCAGGAACAGCCGCGCGCACATCTCCGCATCGTCGCCTGCCCGGTGGTGCTGGCCGTAAGGTATCCTGAACTGGTCACAAAGATAGTCCAGACTGTTGCAGCCGAAGTTGTATAGCCTGCGTGCCGCACGGAGGGAACAATAATAAGTGATGTCAGGCTTCTCCATGCCGTATAGTTCCAATGAATGACGGATGCAACCGACGTCGAAAGCGGCATTGTGAGCCACAAGTATAGGAATATCTTTAAGGTATTCACTGATTTCCGCCCATACTTCCGGAAACTCTGGAGAGTCAACTGTATCATTCGGGCGGATGCCGTGTATCTGCATGTTCCAATAACTGTACCTGTTTCCTTGCGGACAGACAAGCCACGAGCGGGTTTCCACAATTTCTCCGTTACGTACCACACAGATTCCGGCTTCACAGATAGAAGCGCGTTTGCCTGTGGCTGTCTCAAAATCAATAGCGATGAAATTTATTCCTTGCATGGTTTATCCTCCTCCCAAGTATAATAATCCAACATGTTTTTGGCAAAGTTGCGCATTTCGTTGCGCACGGATTCTGGCTCCAGTACTTCTACCTGGTCACCTTGGGCGAGAACCAACTGATAGAAGTCGAAAGTTGGTTTTAGGTGATATTCAAAGAGCGTGGACTCATCATCACCCTCTATTTCCTTTTGTGATTCATGCAAGGGCAAGGTACGCAGATAGTCGGCAAAACCGCCGTAAGCCAAAAGCACGATGCGTTGGATGGGTTCATCTGATGTGATGACTCCACAGCATCCTTCGAAGTATTGGTTGACATCGAAGTTCTTCTTCATCTTGAATGTCTTACCAGTGTCCTGAATATCTGAGATACGGTCTAGGGCATACACTCGGTAGACATCGGCAGGCTTGATTCCTTTCTCTTTATTCCGGTTTGAATAGTAGGGGCTGCGTGCCACCACGTACCAACGGCGCTTCACGACTTTCAGACAGTATGGCTCAATCTCAAACGTACTGGCTTCCGGCTTGCCGAACCCTTGGTGCGTGATGCTCAACACATGGTTGCGCCGCATAGCTTCGGCAATGGGAGTAAGCCATGTTTGTCCCGATGGGATATCCTCAAAGATAATCCGGTCTTCCAGTTTGTTGTCTGCCTGAATCTGGTTCAGCGTAGCGTAGGAACTTATCAGCCAATTTTGCAGGTTGTTTCCTTCCAACCGTTCCGGCTCGTCTATGTAATACCGGTAACCGTCTTTCCGGTCACAATCAATGTACACATCAAAGATGTCCTTGATAGCCTTTTGGTGATTATGAAACGTGCGTAAAGGCAATTCCTCACCGTAACCCAGTCCGCTTTCCTGCCAAAGCTCGCTGATTTCCTGAAATGTCAGGCGTTTGTATCGGCGCAGGGTATCTATCAGCCAGACATACCGCCCAAAGAGATTTGCAGCCATACTGTTATTTATTTAATGTTTTGCTACAAAATTACCTGTTTGCTTGTGAAAAATCACGGCACAACCTTATTTTTTCTGCTTTCCCGTTTATTTTTTGTGGTTATGCCTTGATTTGGCACTTGGCAGTCTTTATTTTACAGCAGAATTGATGTTAAACCATTTAATAACAAATAGTATGACAACAAAGAACTGGAACAACGATTTTATGACCAAAGTATTGGAAGAGGCTGCATGGAAAGAACTGTCAAGCGAGTTCGCTTGGAGCGAACAACTGTTGGAAAAGTACAAGGACAAGGTGGTGTGGAAAGAGATTTCCGACAACAGCAATATCCTTTGGACTGTATCCATGATAGAGAAGTTCAAGAACAAAGTGGATTGGGAGGAACTTTCCGGTTCGGACAACGGGCATCTATTTACAGCGGAAAATCTGGAGAAATACAAGGATTATTGGAATTGGCGTGAATTATCAAGAAACTCCGACATCGAACTTACTTCCGCGCTCTTGGAACAGTTTGCCGAGTATTGGGATTGGAACGAAATCATAGACTGCTATCACCGGGACGAATTGTATAGCATGGAGTTTTTGGAGAAATACCAGGATTATATTCCGGCATCCGCTTTGCAACGTTCACGCTTGTGGGACAAATTGGTTGAGGACGAAAAGAAACAATTAAAGGTACGTATTCTTTCATAAAACAAGATGAAAACCATAGAAGGCTATAACGTAAAAATCTACACGGACAACATCGAGGACAGTGCCAGCGAACAAATCAAGGAGTTGCTGTCCATCGATGTGTTTAGCAAGTGTAAAATCCGCCTCATGCCCGACGTTCATGCCGGGGCAGGCTGCGTCATCGGCTTTACGGGAGATTTAGGCGATAAGGTGATTCCTAATATTGTGGGTGTGGATATAGGTTGCGGCATTCTTGTGCAGCCGTTCGTCTGCGTGAATGACATAGATTATCATGCTCTCAACGAGTTTATTCTTCACTACATACCGTCGGGCCGCAATTACCGGGACAACCGATATGCGCCGCTCCCGCAAAAGTATATGGATGTATATCGAGAAGCCAAGGACATCATCAAACAGTTGCGTTGCTACCGCGAACTGAAAGAGACCAAACGCTTGAACGCCTCCATAGGCTCATTGGGCGGTGGAAATCACTTTATCGAACTGGACAAGGACGAATGTGGCATGACCTACTTGGTGGTCCATACCGGAAGCCGCAATTTAGGCAAGCAGGTGGCGCAGATCTATCAGAAGCTGGCCGTGAAATGCCAGTCGGGTTGGGCAGAACTGATGGAAGAACAAAACCGCATGATTGCCGAATACAAAGCGGCGAGGCGTAAGGACGAGTTGCAGGATGTCATTCGCCAACTGCATAATTCGTTCAAGATGCGCAAACCCGCGATACCGCCCGACTTGTCCTATCTGGAAAGTGCTTATCGGGAGGACTATCTGTACGACATGCGCCTCTGCCAGCATTGGGCCAAGATGAACCGCAATCTGATTGCCAACCTTATCATGGATTACTTCATCTCCCAAGGCTATGTCGAATTGAAACAAAATGAACTGGCATTTGAGAGCGTGCATAACTACATCGGCGATGACAACATCATCCGCAAGGGGGCGATAGCCGCTTACAAGGGGCAAAAGTGCATCATCCCGCTGAACATGCGCGACGGGTCGCTTATCTGCATCGGCAAGGGCAATGCCGAGTGGAACAGTTCAGCCCCACACGGTGCCGGGCGCATCATGAGCCGTAGCCAGGCCTTCAAGAGCATCTCTATGGATGACTACCGCGCCTCCATGAAGGGCATATACAGCGAATGCCTGTCGGAAGAGACCAAGGACGAGTCGCCCATGGTGTACAAGCCGAAAGACGACATCATAGGCAACATCCATGACACTGTGGACATTGTGAATGTGATAAAGCCGATATATAATTTCAAAGCAGCGGAATAATATGGATGAACCTAAAGAATTGACAAATTTGAATCAAGGTGGTTATGGCTACCCGTTGGCCGACGTTTCCCATCTATCAGAAAAGGAGAAACAGGACTTGCTAAGACGCGGAATGCACATTCCGAAAGAATTGCATTCTGACGAGGAGTTTGAACAATGGGTAACACTATTTGCTGAATGGAACACGTACAGCTACAGCGACGGGCATAAGCCCACGGAGGAAGAAAGAAACTTCGAGAAAATGGTTACCGCAAGTTATGAACGTGGATTGTGGTATCACCGCAAGCATTTCAACGAATGGAAGAAAAAACACCTGCAACCGCTCATTGACGAGCTGGCGGAACACGCCGTCCATGATCCGCAATACGATTGGCAGTTCCTATACGAATTAGAGTATGCCAAGTTACGTTGCATGAGGGCTTATTTCTCACATTCCCTGATAGCGGACGAGAACGGCAACTTCGGCTTCAATCGTTGGATAGACACTTGTATCAGTCTATTGAAATATATCAAGGATGATGATTTGCACATCTCCCGACAGCAAATTGATCGGATGAATATCAGAAATGTAGGGGATATAGTTTCTTCCGCCCTAGTGGACGCTTATGAAGAAGCGCCTACACCAAGTGATGAAGAAGACGGTCTTCCCGACAGGCTCTATTATGGCAAGAAAATATATGTCCGCAAGATGGAGCGGCTGTATTATCGGATACGTCTTTACAAGATGAGGGAGTGGTGGGAATAAAGCAAACATTATAGGCAATAACTCCAAGAAAGGGATATCAGTATATTGGCATCCCTTTCTTAAACTTATCTCTTGTTCAATAACAGCGTAACCTTTACTTCCTTTTTCTCATAATCTTCTGTCTGCATACCGAACAACATGTTTGTGTATCCAAGATGTTGCATCACGGATTTACGGAAGATCTCAAGCTCCGTTTCATCCAGCGGGCAGTGAGAAGGACAACGGATGAAGATAACGGCACTGTCATACTTCGTAAGGTCAAACAGCTGATATTGGGTCATTGACTCCAGAATGTAGGCGAGGCGTGAACCGGTATCCTGTGTCACAGAGTGGTAATCATACTGTCTACCGTATTGCATACTGAGCAGAAACTCCACGTCGCTCCGCCTAAAGGTGCTGCCTTCGGCGGAAAGCATCCTTACCAGATTCTCTCGTGCGGCCATTTTGCGCAGATATTCTTCCCGTTTGTCCTGACGGTATTCTCGCTTTCGTTTTGAGCGGTTCATGCGATTGTTAAAGAAGTCACGCGCGTTTGTCCACGTAACATAACGCCGTCCGTCTTTCCCTTTGCTGCGTAGGCGGCGTGGAGTTTGATGCCGCCAGATGCTTTCCTCCAGTTTATCCAAAGCAACTTCATACTTATTATTCAAAATCTTTGGTCCAAATTTTCTTTGCCATGTTTCTTCTCTTTCGTCAGGTGAGAATCCCCAATAAGTGATTTCCCACAAGCAATGCATGGCGAGTTCTGCCAGAGTAAGATGCACATCATCGGCCACGACAATTTCTTTGGCCAAATCTTCTTCCCAAGTACAGTCGTGCATCGGGCTTACGCCAATCCATTTTTCTTCATCTTCCCATTCTCCGCCATGCCATTCTACAAAGATTTTACCTTCAAAATTATTTGCAGGTTCCATGTTACGAAGAATGTCGTATGACTCGCGGAAGGCGTAGAGATTGTCCAGATGTTCTGGCTCGTATTTCTCCAGATACGGAAGAAGTTCGTCGAAGCCGACTTGCGTTAGTAATTCTTTTAGTGTCATAATTATTTGTAGTAGAAGTGTTATGCTATAACAATTTTATTATCACTGTCTAATGAGGCCTCCTGTCCAGGTCTAATGGGCAGAGCCAAGTTATAATCGAGCAGGAATTGGTTGCCGGAGTTCAGTTCATTCTGCGTATCATACCGGACAGAATAAACATTGTTTTCCCACCCAAAGGAACCCCCGCTATATTCTTGGGCGAAACGCACGGCATACATCGTGCCACTGATAATGGGACATTGTACCACGATGACCGATTGGGTCAAGACAACTTGCATACGGCAACGCGCCACCAATCTTGTGGGATTAGCTTTCACGCCGAAAGGATGTTCGGAAAGGATGGCTCCGCCCTTGGCGATTATTTCATCCTGCAACGACTTGTTCACCTTGGGATGCGTGATGTCCAAGCCCGAGGCCACCACTGCTATTGTCTGTCCGTCCGCATCAAGACAACCCTGGTGGGCAGCCGTATCGCATCCCAAAGCCAGACCACTGATGACGATATGTCCTTGTTCACCCATCTGTTTAGCAAGCCCGTATGCCATGTCCAATCCATCTTTGTCCGCAGCACGGGCACCAATGATAGCCACATTGTCTTCACGATTGAGTAAATCCTTATTCCCTAGCACGTGGACGAGCGGCGGTGCGTCTTCTCGTAAATGGCGGAAGTGATGAGGATACGCTTCGCTATAATAAGGAATAGTGACCACTCCGGCTTTTGCCTGTCTATCCAATATCCGTTTTGCCTTGTCGAGTTCGCGAATGGACATGGAAGCCCTTTCTTTCAGTGAATATCTTTCGCTTTCCATGTCTTCATATAGTTGCTTGGGAGAATACCCCAGCAACTGCAGGCATAATAATTCTTCTACCGAAAGATAAGAAAGCCTCCATGCCTCTATTTTATTTTGCTGCTTCTTGGCAGCCCCTTTCCAATCTTCGCTATTTTTCATAAGATGATATTTTATTTCACGGCAAAGGAAGCCTTTCGATGCGCCGAATCGGAGCATAGGCAGATTATTTTTTCGCCTGCTTTCGTTTGCATTACTCTACATGTGGTTCGAAAATTTATGATGGAAATACAAAATATCTTCGCCTTGTGCTGCGATTTGGCACTTTGATGACGGAACTTTGCATCATCAAACCAAATAGGAGGAATAGAATGAAACTGGCAGAAGCATTAAGCATCCGCGCCGACCTGCAAAACAGAATCGACCAATTGAAGAGTCGGCTGAAATACAGTGCTAAGGTGCAGGAAGGTGACCAACCTTCTGAGAACGTGAATGAATTGTATAAAGAATTGGATGAATGCCTTTCGCAATTCGAGGTGATTGTTTATCGGATTAACCGCACCAACATGCAAACCGTGCACGAGGGAGAAACTCTCACCCAAATGATTGCCCGTAAAGACACATTGAAGTTGCGTCTGACGGTAATGCGCGACCTCTTGAAACATGTTGTTGAAAATGACCGTTACGGGCGACAGGAGATAAAATATGTCCGCACGGTGGACGTGGGTGAATTAAGAAAGGTTACGGACAACTATTCTAAACAGCTCCGAAACCTGGATATGAAGCTACAAAGCCTGAACTGGTCGGTGGATTTAATTTGACATAATAAGGCGTAGTCCTTCTTTGCATCAGACAATGGCGGCACTTCCTTGTCGCATGGCAGGGGCAACAAACCAAGGTGGCAGCTGGTAGAAGCATGGTTATTACCGCGTATCTCCGACACAGCGTACAAACGCATAACGTATACGGCCCTAGGGGAAGATTATTCTGCATTACCTTGTGCCGATTGTTTTTGCAGGAAAGACGAGGGTGGGTTGAGGGAATTAGTATCATGATAAAAAAATAGTGTTATGACATTCAAGGAACTGTTTTCGCAATTCAGTTTTGCCGAAATCAGACCGGCATTCCTGAATTTATGGCAGACCAACGAACCGAAACTGGTCGAACATCTCGACTTGGACAAATGGGAAAGAATTTATCAGAACGTCCAAGCGTTGGAGACAAAATCATCCCAATATTATATCCGCTTAGTATGGCGTTGGGAAACCTGTAGCCCGATGATAGATATGAACTGTTCTGTATACGACAAAGCAGACAATCACCTCGACTGCCCTATGGCCTGCTACCCTTCGTGGTCGGAAATAGCTAGTATGGAAGTGGTGGTAGAAAAAGATATCGTGATCACGCCACAAGAGCTTGTCGCAGGCTTGCTGTGGGAAATCACTTACTTTGGCGGAACGGAAGAGATTGCACAAAAAAATATGAATAGGACATTTCACGGAGGAACATAATGAAACGAGAGAATATTGTCATGTTCATTTGGGAATGTCTTATTTCTGCCTTCATGGACATGAAACGGGAAAAGGTTGCCGCAATCATTTGGGCATGTATTGTTTTTACCCTTATTTTTTTCCTGCTTGTCTCGCTTAACGGAGAAATGTCGGAAGAACGGTGGATAAGGATATAAATCGAATATAATATGGAAAAAGTAAGCGAAGTATTTTTCAGTGAGCATGGGCTGACTTCTGCATCGGCATCGCATTTGGCTGATTTGGTGCACCCCAAGGAGAACTTTATATCTGTTTTTAAGCAGTCCGTGAATATATCGACAGTTTTTCTTTCTGTTTCCAAAGAAAATTTCATAGCTTTGTGGCAACCCATAAATCATAAAGTAAGAAACAGACAGATTACTGAACGACATATAGCATGACCTTCTGACAAATTATAAGACTTGGTTAAATCTGGAAAATTCGACATGGGAGTCTATCATAATGTGTCAAGTATGTCCAGTTTCCTTCATCGAAGGACATGGACTGCTTTTTCTTATTCCGACTCCAAGGTTTTTCCAGAACCCAACCAGACGAATGAGAAAAATATAAGGACATGTCCTTTTTTTTATTCCTATGCAATACATTGGCATACCGTCTGCTTAATTTTGCCACATCTAAACAATTGAAAAAGTTAAACCTAAAACACTGATTCACTATGTCAAAAGTATTCCAAATCATTCCCAGACACACCAAACGGGTGAACGGAACCACCCTCACCCCGGAAATGACAATTATCGTCACTACCCAATCGCACACTACAACTCCTTTTTACAACGGTGCGAAAGAAGTACAAGAAGCCTACATGCGCCTATACGGTTTCGACTATAAGAAAGCCTGCTGCTCGGCAAACGATTTTGATTTCAAAAAACTGGACTAACCTTTACTACAAAGACTATGGACAACAACCGGATTTATCAGAAGATATACGACATTGCCAGCCAACTGCTGAAAGAAAATGCCGTCTATACACGTGCCGACCTGGCATACGAATTACAGGATTTCGGTATCAAAGCGGATTCGTTCGAAATAGGTATGCTGGTATGGAAAGCCTACAAATATTTCAACGACAACGAAGCCATCCGGCACTCTTTCTACGATAATGAAAAGAAAGACCCGCTGGTAGACGAATACCGGACAGATTATCTGATAGAGACGAATGACAACACTTCGCTCTTCCCTTTGCTCCAGCAAAAGTTGGCCAAGGGAAATCAGGCGTTGAACCAATTGGAAAACACCGTAACCCAAACCCTACGGGAACAAGCCGTTAGCGGAAGTATCAGTACGCTTAATACCCTTACAGGTACACAAGGAATCGTAAAAGTAAAAAACGAAGCGACTGCTGTATTCAACCTTTATTCAGAATTAGTCGGCAACTATGACGATGCGAAACATCAAATCCAAGCAGTCACGACCGACTTTGTAAAGCTACGAGGACAAATCTGCGACACATATCGCCAATACGCCCTTGTATTGACCGATGCGTTCGGCGATTCCATTAAAACGGTTAGCCCCGAACTGTTCGACTTCGATTCCATCGAATGGCTTGACGTACACGGAATGCTGCAAAATGTAAAGCTAGACTATGACAAAATAAACGAAAAATGTTCCACCTTGATGAGCAGCATTACCGATAGTTTTGCCCAATCGCTGAAAACGGCAAGCCAATCGTATAAAGCAGCGGGCAGCAAGCAAATCGGGCTGGTACTCGCCGGACTTAACATGGTGTCGCACTACATCGATGCCGGACAGAAAACCGCCGAATTGAAACAAGACCTGCTCACGTTGAAAAACAGCGTGAAACATGATGTAACCCTCATTAAAGGAGACATGGGAAGGCTATTCGTCATTTACAAAACCCTGAACGACCTGTACATCCCGCAAGCCGAAGCCTTCTGCCGGTTCAGCAAACAGGTCCTTTCAGGCGAATGGCAACAATTGACCCAAGCCCTCTATGCCGATACGGATATACAATCGCTAAAAGAAGAAAGAGACGAAGCACTCGAATCTTATAAAACCCTTGAACGGGAAATGACCGACGAGCAACTGAACATCGACTATTACACTACCCGTATCGAGGAATGCCGCCAACTGTTAGACGGAATGCAAACCCAATACCAACAAGCCCAAGCAAGCAAACCCGAAAAACCGTTCTTCTTGACCAACCTGCTCACATTGGGCTCCGCCAAGCAAAAATACAACCGGAACATCTACGACTGGAACCAAGCCTGTGCGCCTGTCATTTCCCAATACGAAGAAATGCAGACCGATATGAAATTGGATAGTGACGAACTGGAACAACTCCAACAACACTTGAACGAAAACAAACGGACGCATCAGCTGCTGAAAGAAAAACTGCATCGCCTCAACCGGGAAATAATGAACAATATAAACGTAAGCCCCGCCCTGCAAATGAAGCTGCTGCCCCACTTGGAATCAATAGTCAAGCTGTTGCGCATTGCCAGAGAAATAGCAAACAGCAAATTAGATAACAAATTGGTAAAAACCGTATCTATCACCCGGCAAAATACCGAACTGCCCCAAGAATTGAAACAAAATCTTCAGCTTTTCGCTGATACCCTGAGAGAACATGCGTCTATTGATGATGAAACAGCTAAAAATTCCTTCTATGCCGTATCAGACGAATACCCGACCGACTCCAGACAATCAACTTCAGACGGAAATGTGACCGAAGCAGATTTCGCACAATTATCGGATGCAGAAAATACAGCGATACAAAACACGGTAAACCTGCTCGAATCGTGGAGCCGACTGAAAGCGATGCAAGAGCAAAGCGCAATAGCCCATCAGGCATACGACAAGGAATTGGAAAAACTTCAGGAAGCATTCCGAAACAACTTAGCCGACATTGATAACCGAGGTGTTATCTTGCGCGAAAGCCTGAAGAAAATCAATACCGCCACCAGCGAAGAAGAGCTGAAAGAAGGCTTATTATCGCTGGCACAAAAAGAAGGTGAATCTTTCAGCAAAGAAGAATGGAACGAATTTTTAAACGGAACTAAAACCATCGAACTATGAGCGAACTGCAAAGCAACCGGAGACGTCAGGCTCAAAAAGAACTGGGTCTGACCGATGAACACGAACAGGCACAGATAGAACGTGCCATGAAGCAAGAAGAAGAACGGAAAAAGAAAAAAGAACTGAGACGCATGGAGATAGAAGAATCCTCTTCCTACCGCGCCACCCAGACCATAGCCAAATGGATGGACAAGTATTTCATCGACCCGATACTGGGCTTCATCCTGCCTGCCGGGACCGGAGATGCCTTGACCTCCCTATTCGTAATACCATATATTTATGTCGCAGCCTGCAAGGTGCGTTCATTCCCACTGACCTTAGCTGTGATATTCAACGTGCTCCGTGATGTAGCCATCGGACTGATACCGTTGTGGATTGGCGACATCGTAGATGTATTCAACCGATCCTACGTACAAAACGCCCGGCTGATTGTAGGCTTCGTAGAAGATGACAAAGAAATTATTGAGGAAGTAAACCGGAAAGCCTTTTGGACTGGAGTGCTTATCCTCATTTTCTGCGCCATCATCTACCTGCTGGTCAGACTTGCCGTACAAATTGTAGAATGGATAGGAAGCTTTTTCTAATTTAAGCTGTTTTGAATTTATCGTGCGATGAATTCCTTTCTACCTTCTGTTAAAAAATATAAAACCTATTGTGACATGAAGAATTTTCTCTAACTTTAAAAATGAAGCAACCCTAACAACTATGAGTGCACATACTTTACAACTGATGATTGTCCTCACGGTTTTATCTTTTACAGGAAACAATATGAACCGACCGGATAAAGAAAAACAACACTACTATTGCGAATATTGCGGAAAGAAATTCCCTGATGTCCGCCAGCTCACCTCCGCCACCTGCCCCCGTCATCCCGACGGCTCGAACAAAGGTCGTCACAAGCTGTACGAAGGAAGCGAAAAGCAGGAATACACCTGCAAGTATTGTGGAAAGAAGTTCCCCAGCATCCAAGTGATGACGGGCGGACAATGTGTGAATCATCCGAAAGGTACGAACAAAGGACCACACGCCCCGGCGTTGTAGCCCCTACATATAATAAGGAGTAGAAACTATGTTTAAAGGAATGACCCTATTCAAATGTACCCAATGTGGCAAGCACTTCAAAGCCCCCGACATCGAGTATTGTGCCACCACCTTTTCAATGCCTCAGCCCTGCCCGAAATGTGGAAGCATAAGAACACGCCCGGTAAGTTTGTTCGGGAAAGTGACGGAAGAGGTTTATCGGGGGATTTGGGAGAGAATGGAGAAAGAGATTGGAAAGGAACAAATTAAAGAATAATGTTTTAACAATAAAAGTGGAAGGATTAAATTATGACGAACAATTCTGTTTCTACATCAAGCATCTTAAAGCTTATAGCTCTAGGAATTGCAGCTTTAGCCAAATGGTACAATAGCTTGTCTCCAGAAGACAAGGCTAAAGTAATTGAATTACTAAAAAGTTTAGGCAGCAAAGGAATCATAACAAATGCAACAGGAATTATTCAGCAGTTAAAAAAGTAAAATTAATGTCTGTCATTTTTGTCAATATAGACGTATATGGGAGGGCTACCCTCACCCCTACATTGGCTAATTGCGGAATTCAAAAAACAATTCAGTTATGGAAAGCTCTTCAAATCAACAAAAAAAGAAAAAAGTAGAAGATATGTACCTCAACTTCATCAAGTTATTGCATGATAGTAATGACTCGTTGAACAAAACCAAGGGTGCAAACAAACAACTTAAAGACTTGAGATCCAATTTGCTCAATGCATTATCTTCATGCATTGAAAATGCAGAAAAAGAAACGACAAACTCTATGCATGAGATAGCATGGGATAGATTGGTGATAGCCTTCTTTGGTGAAACTAATGCAGGCAAAAGCACAATCATCGAAACATTCCGCATTCTCTTTGACAAAAAGAGACTCCCACATAACGATGGCCTCATAGTAGGTGATGGTCGGCAAGATTTTACCATAGATTATCATGAATATGACCTGTCTATCAATGGAAAACCTTTTACTTTGATAGATGTTCCCGGCATTGAAGGTAATGAAACTGATTTCAAAGACATCATCAAAGGAGCACTGCAAAAAGCACATTGTGTCTTCTATGTTCATGGGCACAATAAAAAGCCAGATACAGCCACTGCAAAAAAAATTAAGGATTACTTAGGCGAATGGGTAAATGTTTATACAATACAAAACATTCGGGCTGATGCTTCCTATTATGATGAAGAAGAGCTTCGTCAAACATTATTTACATCAGGAATCAATAAAGGTTCTGAATTGATTACTAATGCTTTCAAAGAGATATTAGGTGACGTATATAAAGGAAATATTCCTTTACAAGCCCTATTAGCAATGTGTGCCAAAGCTGATTTTACTCCGAAACGTCCTGATTTGATAAAGACTCAGCAAAAACTTTATCGCTTTTTTGGCGATGCCGAAGCCATATTACGTTTCTCCCAATTTCAGACGCTGATAAATGTAGTTGAACAAAAAGCAACAAACTTTACAGATGAAATTATGGATGCAAATAGGCAAAAAGTCATTGCACTTGCCAATACAGTTGTAAGGATGTTGCAGAAAATCACAAATAACCATAAGGATAAATGCAATCTGTTGAAGAACCAGTTAAGGGACTTTAAGCGAGATGTAAATGACATGTTCGCAGTTGCTAATTATTCATTGACTTATGGAATTAAACCGTTTGTTGATTCCGAATTTAGCCAATTAAAAAATACTTTATATAGCATAATTGATAAGAATGGCACTAATGTGAAAGAAGAAGCATGCATGGCTGTAAAACGTTTTGAATATAGTTTCAGCACCAACTTGAAATCAATGGTCAGCAGACAATTAGATACCTTAAATCAAACATACCAACGTAAAAAGAAAAAATTGGAGGGAGTTCATTTATTGTATATGGAAATGAGAAGAGTTGATGTATCTTTTGATTTAGACATAACAAATGACCTAAAAGAATTAGATATAAATTTAGATGACGTAGGAGATGTTTTAGGCGCAACAGCTTCCGGTGCTGCTGTTGGATTCGTTGTAGGATCTTTTGTTCCTGTAATAGGAAACATAGTAGGCGCTAGCGTTGGAGCGGGAGTAGGTTTCTTGGGACGCATTTTTTCAAAAGGAGCAAGCAATAACAAAACAAGTAGCACAAAAAATGAAATAAGCAAAACTTTAGATGAAGCAAAGACCAAAGTATCTTCTGCTGTTTCAAATTCGCTTAATCCTTTATTAATTGAATTATCAAATAAAAAGCAACAACTTTTGAAAGACATAGAAACTGAACTTAAGAATCTAAGTGAATTGAATTCTATAGCTGATCAACTTTTAATTGACGTGGATAGCTATATACAAAATATTAAAACCAAATAAAAAATGACTGTATTTAACCATTCAAAAGAAACAAATGCAAAGCTCATCAACTTTCTTGAATCAATCATTCAAGAAGGAATAAAGTTGGGACTAAATTTAGAAGATTTGCAAAAGAAGTTCAAAAGCATTAAAAATATGGCTGAGGATGGCATCATCCGTATAGTCTTATTAGGCAGTTTTGCGGATGGTAAAACAACTGCCATAGCAGGCTTACTCGGCAAATTGGACTCAACCATGAAAATTGACCAAGATGAATCCTCAGACGAGTTAACTGTTTATCGTCCCAATGGATTAAAGAAAGGCTTTGAAATAATAGATACACCGGGGCTTTTTGGTAGTAAGAGCAAGGAAGTAAATGGAAAAAAGGTTAAGTATTCAGATATTACAAAGAAATATTTGTCACAAGCACATATCATTATTTATGTATGCGATGCTGTAACCCCTTTGAAAGAAAGCCATGAAGGAGTCATCAGATGGATTATGCGTGATTTGAAGAAACTTGACTCTACAGTTTTCGTCATAAACAAAATGGACGAAGCCGGCTATGACTTAACAGATGACGAGGAGTTTACTAATGGATCACAAATAAAGAAACAGGCACTTATAGATAGATTAAAAACTTGTATAAATTTAACGCCAGAAGAAGTATCGTGTTTGCATACCGTCTGCATTGCTGCCGATCCCAAGGGACGTGGTTTGCAACATTGGTTTACCAAAATGGAAGACTATAAAAAGCGTTCCCATATTGGAGATTTGCAAGCCAGCATAGATGACATAGTAGCCCATAGCAACGCCAGACTATTGTCTGACAATGCCATTAAAGCTTCCATAAAAGATTCTTTAATGACCATAACAAAAGAGATAACCAAAGTAACTCCACCTCTTGAGAATGCATTAGATGATGCTGACAATTCATGTAAAGATTTACAGCAAGAGATTCGTGTACTTGAATCTGAATTGGCTTTTAAAAAAACAGAAATAGAAAAGAGGATGGATGATTACAAGGCAGGATTATATGCAGATATCAGAAGTGCAACATTAGAAACCGTAAATGAGGTCATTGAAAGAACGATCGGGGGAATAGAAAATGGGAATCTTACTTTTTACATTGTAGAAAGAAATATTAATTCCATTTTAGGCAGTGCTCAAAATGACATCAATCAAGCTTTTCAAAATGCTAATGCAAAGTTTGAAAGAGACTTTAAAGCCCAAGAAGAAATGCTAAATGCTGCAGCTAAAGAAGGATTAAAATATATGAAGAATGTCACTATCAACAAGGAACAAGTACTTGCTATACGTGATGAATTCTTCAAGAACATCAAATTCAAACCATGGGGTGCCACGAAACTTGCCGGAAACATTACAAAATGGGTAGGAAGAGCCGCAGGAGCTCTTACCATTTTTTTAGAAGCAAGAAACTGGTATAAAACATGGAAAACCAACAAAAACTTAGATGAATTAAAAGACAATTTACTTAATGATTTAGATAAGGCTTTCAAAGAAGTATATTCGAGATTCAATACAAAAGAAGCCTTTTACAAAAATTTTGCATCTAATTATGAAACCCTTTACCAAAACTTAAAAACACGTGAAGACAACGTTGTAAATTTAAAGAAAAGCGTACAAGAATTGAAACAATATAAGACAAAGATATCCGGTTTCTTAAAAAACAATGCAGAAACCGTAGATTATCAAGAAGTATAACATAATAAACATACAATTATGGAAGATAACAAGAAAAGAAAGCCAAAAGACCACACAAAAAGTGGGCTGAGTAAGATTGCAGGTGCAACCATTGCAATTGTTGGAATTATTTTAGGCATAAAAAAGAGTCAGAAATCATGATATTGATATAATAGTGAGCATAAGAACAAATATTGTAACAAAATAACAGTATTATGTCCAAAGTATTCCAAATCACCCCAAAGCGCACGAAGCGCATCAACGGAACAATACTCACCCCGGAAATGGTAGTCACCGTCACTACCCAGTCGCACACCATAACTCCATTTTATAATGGAGCCAAGGAAGTGCAGGAAGCCTACATGCGACTCTACAACTTCGATTACAAGAAAGCATGCTGCTCTGCAAATGATTTTGAGTTTAAAAAGTTAGATTAAAATTGGCTTCTCATCTGACTCTCAAAAGCCAGTATATCTTACTTTGCCGATGAAGATATACTTCATCAGTCAACGCAGTATATCTTCATTGGCAGTTGAAGTATATCTTCTTTCAGAAACCTGTTTTTTTTCATTCACTTGTGCAATGTTTTGGCACTTCCCCACCCTAACTTTGCACAAGTAAACAATAACCAAAGATGATTATATGGAAACATTCAGAAAGAAAATCCAGCAAATGACCGGTTGGTCAGACACTGTGGTCAATGCCATTCAATGTGAAGCCGAAGCACGTATCTACATCGGTGCAGGACTGAAAGAAGCAACCGTCAACGGAAAACCAGCCTTAATCCAACCCCGGATAGACCCAAACTATCAGATGCCGGAATGGTGGATAAAGGAACATGGGGAAAAGTGGCGTGGATGGACAAACAGCGACTTAATGGGCGAAGGTTATCCTCCACACGATGAAAACGGAGACCCATACGAGCTGCACCATATCGGGCAACTGACCGATTCGCCTCTTGCCGAACTGACCTGGTCGCAACACCGGGAAGGGGAAAACTATACGGTGCTGCATACTACCGAAGACTACTCGGACATTGACCGCAGAGCATTCGAGAAAGAGAAAGCCGCGCACTGGATGGCAAGGCATCGAACGAAAGCGTAGCAACGGAATACGGCACCACCGGAAATGAAATTATAATGAACCTCATGTGAAAGGGCTGACGCAAATGAAATACAGAGACGGATATTTATGCGGACAAGACGACCTGGACCGGCTACCTGTGGACATTCTGGAGGACATCATCATCCGCATCTACTGGGACGACTACCTGAACCGCGATGCCAAGCAGGAACTGCTGAAAGACTACCTGGAGGAGCGGAAACACAAGCTGGACAAGGCTTTCCGCTATACCGACGACAACCTGAAACGCCTGCGGGAGATGAACGGACTGATAGAACAGCAAAGCATCGAAGCCATACGCACGGCATACCGGATCTACCAAGATGAACTGGCGGAGAAGGCCGCACGTCCCGACACTTATACGGATATGGAAATCAAGCCCATACTGAAAGTGCCCGCCGACATCTACTATCAGGAAAACCCGGATTGCGTCTTCACGGAAAAGGAAGAGCGGATATGGGACGTGCTCTGTTCGCCACACAACAGGGATTACCGGACGTTCGGAATGCTTTCCACGGTGACCGACTTCTGCACTTCCCGGCCTGAGGCGGACTGTGAAGCCGTCATACGCGAATGTGTCTATGGCTGCATGGGCGAGGAAGAGTTCACCAGTTGGGGCGACGTGATGTGCCTGGACCGGGAGAAAGTGAAAGACATCCTCATCGTCCGCCCTTTTCACAACATTTATGACTTCTGCGGATTCGCCATGACGGATTTGCTGAAAGTCCAGAAGTTTCACCTTGAGATAGAACTGACCGATGAAATATTATAAAGGATATCCCGAAGAGATGAAGATAGACGGACAGGCCGTCACCCTGCACGATGCGGAACGGACCATGCTTTCCCTTTATTGGGACAAATTCGTCTGTGAGTCGGACAAAACATGGCTGATGGACAAATACAAAGAAGAGCGCATGAATTATCTGGATGCCAACTTCAGCTTCATTGACGGCAACCGTCGTCGACTGAAAAAAGTGGAACAACTCTGGATAAACGCCCGGCAGCGGATGGAGAACCTCAGCCAACGGATGGGCGAGCGCGAACAAGAAAAGTTCCGACGGGGAGAAAGAAGTGCCGATCAACTGCGGGTGCACATAGAGGTTTGGAATCTGGAAGACACGGAAGAGGTCAGTTATGGGGACGATGAGCGGGATTTGTGGAACATCTGCTTTGGTGAAGATAGGAATTACCACAGCTATTGGGGATTCTTATGCGAAAGTATTGGCATCCACGAAAAGGAAAACACGACGTATGTCCGTCCCCACGTCAGTCCCCTATCTGCCGATTGTAAAGATTGGCCTGCTAGTTTAGACTGCGATTTCCTCCGTCTGAAAGCCCACTATCAGGTTTCCTGGCAAGATATGCTGAAAATCTCTCGGTTCTATGTGACAGTCGATATGCATTACAAGTAAATCGTACTTTTTCAGACCAAATATAACGAACTTTCTCCTAATGCATTAATAAAGCTATGATGATATGTATCCAACGAGCTTAATAGCCATTTACCTCCCTAATTCTGCGTAAACAATGCGTAAACAAACTATTTCAGTTAGGGGGATTTAGTGAGTTTCATCAAGAGTAGCAAGCTACATAACTATTTGATATTCAATAAAGACTAAAATCGTTGGCTATCGTAGAATATCATTTTATCGTTCTCATAATCTGGAGGTCCCTGGTTCAAGCCCAGGCTGGTCCACAAAAGAAGAAGCGTTAATTGCACAAAATCAGCAGTTAACGTTTTTCCTTTTTGTCCTTTTTCGTGAGTCATGATATAATCAATAGAATCACATCCCTCTTCAAGGCGATATAGATGTATGCAGTAGACATCAAGCATTCTCCCAACTTACCTGTTTCAACAAACTCAAAGCAACTTAACGATGAATTCCTTAGGAGATGTAATACAATAGAGCGAACTGACATCAAAGTTTCATTGTTTGCACATACCAAAATCTGAGATTTTCTGATGTGATTTCACAACAAACCACTGATAACAAGCAAATTGCATTGAAACATCCGAATAAGACCGAATAAAATATTGCCGTAGACCACGAAAACAGCGAGCACCCACCGTGAAACTTCATCTTTCAACCTACTTCCTTTTCTTCCAACGGATTACGCTACAAATGAAGGGTTGAAAGCAGATTGGGACAATCAATCACTCATCAGCCACACGCCATTCCTAAAGACCTACTTTAACCCGCTAAACACCAACTTGGCAGACGTAACTACGGACTTGACGAATGGAAAGAAGAACTTTATATCTGACTCATTTCCTCATGTGACGAATTAATTGTACATTTGTACGAAGCATTGAAGGAACACTTTAAGATAACTTATGACACTGACCGAAGCCACCCTCCGATTTATAGCCGAACACCGCCGCGACGATGTGCGTGTGCTAGCCCTGCAAGCAGGCAAGTATCCCGACGTGGATATGCCGACTGCTCTGACACAGATAGCGGGCAGGCAGACGGCCGAAACAAAAATACCGACGTGGGCCGCTACAGAAGGCATACTCTATCCACCCCACCTATCCATGGAACAATGCTCGTCGGAGGTGACAGCGCGCTATAAGGCTTCTGTTGTAAGTGGATATAATAGCCCATGCCACTCACTGGCCGACCTGACAGGCGGTTTCGGTATCGACTTCTCTTTCCTGGCCCCGCATTTCGGACAAACCACCTACGTGGAGCGACAGGAGGTGCTGTGTCAGGCAGCCCACCATAACTTCCCGCTGCTGGGACTGAGCGCGACCCACGTGATCCATGCCGACGGAGTGGATTATCTGCGGCAGATGCCCGCCGTAGACTGGCTCTACCTCGACCCCGCCCGGCGGAACGGACACGGAGGCAAGACGGTAGCTATTGCCGACTGCGAACCAGATGTAACTGCTCTCGAAACCTTGTTACTGGAGAAGGCAGTCCATGTACTGGTGAAGTTGTCACCCATGCTCGACCTGGCACAGGCCTTGCACACGTTGAAACATGTAGTGGCGGCGCACGTGGTTTCCGTGGCAGGCGAATGCAAAGAGCTGTTGCTGGTATTGGCACGTGGCGAAGCCCCACAGGCGGACGACGTACCCATCCGTTGCGTCAACCTCTCAACTACCGACGATGCCTTCACCTTCACCCGCCATGAAGAACAGGAGGCCTCCTGCCGCTATGCCGACGCTCCCCGCTCCTACCTCTACGAGCCCAATGCCTCGCTGCTGAAGGCGGGTGCCTTCCGAAGTCTTTCCTATATATATAATATAGAGAAACTACATACCAATAGTCACCTTTATACCTCCGATGAAGCGTTGCCATGTTTTCCCGGCCGTATGTTCCGCATCGACGGCTGGTGCGGATTCGGCAAGCACGAAGTGAAGGAACTGCTGGACGGCATACGAAAGGCCAATCTAACAATACGCAATTTCCCCGCCACCGTAGCCGAACTGCGCAAACGGCTCAATTTAGGCGAAGGAGGAGAAACTTATCTCTTTGCTACAACCTTGAATGACGGTCGGAAAATACTCCTGAGATGTAGCAAAACCTAACAAACTGCCCACTTTGTTTGTAACCGCTTTGCAACATCTTTGTTACGTCTTCTTCAAAAACCTGTAAAGATTGCGTAACGCCATGCCTGTACTTTTGCGGCAAAATAATCACAGAAAAAAACAGGTATGAAACAGATTGTAAAAGTATTGATTTATTCTTTTCTATTTTTAACCGCTACCGCTACTCCCGCAGTGGCTGACGAAACTGCAAATGAGGCCAAAGGAGCTATCCGAGGCCGCATCATTGACAACACCAAGCAAACTCTCCCGGGTGCTTCTATCTACATTGAAAAACTACACACAGGCGTCACAAGTGACGTCAACGGCTTTTACACTTTCCCCAATCTTGACCCGGGAACTTATACAGTTAAGGTGACCTACGTAGGCTATTCGCCTGTAGAGCTGAAAATCACCATTCCCGAAGGCAAAACGCTGGATAAGGACGTTATCCTGAACGAAGGACTCGAATTACAGGAAGTAGTTGTAGGCGGCGCTTTTCAAGGGCAACGCCGTGCCATCAACTCACAACGCAGCAACCTGGGAATCACCAACATCGTATCCGCCGACCAAGTGGGCAAGTTCCCCGACTCGAACATCGGTGACGCCCTGAAGCGCATCAGTGGTATCAACGTACAGTATGACCAGGGTGAAGCGCGTTTCGGACAGGTGCGCGGAACGAGTGCCGACCTCAGCTCCGTGACCATCAACGGAAACCGCGTCCCCTCGGCCGAGGGCGAGACACGCAGCGTGCAACTCGACCTTATCCCCGCCGACATGATCCAGACCATCGAGGTAAACAAGGTTGTAACTCCTGATATGGATGCCGATGCCATCGGAGGCAGCATCAACCTCGTCACCAAGAACTCGCCCTACAAGCGCACCATCGCCGCTACAGCCGGTACGGGATACAACTGGGTGAGCGGCAAGGCGGCCCTGAACCTGGGCTTCACGTACGGCGACCGCTTCTTCAACGACAAGCTGGGCTTGATGGTATCGGCCTCTTATCAGAACAATCCCGCAGGAAGCGACGACGTGGAGATGGCCTACGAACGGAACGAAGACGGTGAGGTGGTGCTCGACGAATACGAAGTGCGCCAATACTACGTCACCCGCGAACGCCAAAGCTATTCGCTGGCCCTGGACTGGGAAATCAACGCCAATCACAAGATTGACTTCAAGGGTATCTTCAATAACCGCAACGACTGGGAAAACCGCTACCGCCACACCTACAAATGGGACGACGAAACACCCAATGAATACGAAGTGATCTACGAAACCAAGTCGGGCGGCCCCGACCAGCGCTATGCCCGCCTGGAACGCCAGCGCACAATGGACTTCACCCTGGGCGGCGAGCACCTTTTCGGGAAGCTGAAGTTCGACTGGAAAGCATCCTACGCACAGGCCGGTGAAGAACGCCCGCACGAACGCTACCTGGCCTTCAAGAAGGAAGGCGTGGCCATGAACACCGACTGGAGCGACATTCGCCGCCCGTACATGTCGCCCGTAGACGGACAGAACATCTTGCTGGACAAGAACAACGACAACGGCTTCGAGCTGGACGAACTGACCGAGCAGTTTGAGGACATCAACGAGAAAGACCTCAAGTTCAGCGCCAACTTCGAATTGCCGCTCGCCAAGGGAAAATACAGCAACAAGCTGAAATTCGGCGCCAAAGTGGTGGACAAGAACAAAGACATGTGGATCGATTTCTATGAATACAGCCCGACTGACGAAGATGCCTTCATCGCCGACGCCTTCGGACACCTGAAAAACGAAAACCGCGACGGATACATGGGCGGCGACCGCTATCAGGTAGGAAACTTCGTGGAGAAGGAATATGTTGGCGGCCTCAACCTGACCGACGCCAACAAGTTCGAACAGGAAATCAAGTACGACGAGATGTGCGAGAACTACGAGGCACACGAAACAGTCAGCGCCGGTTACATCCGCTTCGACCAGCAGTTGGGCAAGAAATGGAACCTGATGGCCGGCCTGCGCCTGGAGAATACCCACGTCACTTACAGCGGCTATGTCTACGACGACGGCAAGGAGAGCGGCAAGGACGAGAGCTACACCAAGACGCCCGAAGAGTCGCAGAGCTACATCAACGTGCTGCCGTCGGTGCTCGTCAAGTATGATGTGAACAACGACCTGAAACTCCGCGCTTCGTTCACCAACACGCTGGCACGACCCAAGTATGCCAACCTCGTACCCAACGTCATCATCGACAAGGAAGACATCGCCTTCGGTAACCCCGATCTGGACCCGACACTCAGCTACAACCTCGACCTCAGCGCCGAATACTACTTCAAGAGCATCGGTCTGGTGAGCGCCGGCCTGTTCTACAAGAAAATCAATGATTTCATCGTGGACTACCGCCAAAACAACTATGAATACAAAGGCGTCACTTACGAAGAGATGAAGCAGCCCCGCAACGCCGGCGACGCCGACCTGCTGGGTGTCGAACTGGCCTATCAGCGCGACTTCGGCTTCATCGCCCCGGCCCTGAAGTGCATCGGCTTCTACGGCAACTACACCTACACGTACAGCAAGGTGAAGAACTTCAACTTCGAAGGCCGCGAACACGAAGACCTTCGCATGCCCGGCTCGCCCGAGCACACGGCCAACGCTTCGCTCTACTTCGACAAGGCGGGCTTCAACCTCCGCCTCAGCTACAACTTCGCCAGCGACTTCATCGACGAAGTGGGCGAGGAAGCCTTCTACGACCGCTACTACGACAAGGTGAACTACCTCGACCTGAACGCCAGCTACACGTTCGGCCGCAAGTTCAAGACCACCTTCTACGCCGAGGCCAACAACCTGCTGAACCAGCCCCTGCGCTACTATCAGGGCACGCCGGACCGCAGCATGCAGGCCGAATACTATGGAGTGCGTGTCAATGCCGGCTTTAAAATCAACTTTTGACGACAGAAAAACGTTTAAACATTAAAGAAGAGATATATGAAGATGAAAAAACTGTTTCTACTGCTGACCGTGGCCCTGCTGGGCCAGTGGGCCATCGCCCAAAACAAGATAGACTACTCCGTCTACGAAGACAAGCTGAACCTCTACGTGGCCAACGACTTGGGCCGCAACGGATACTACGACCAGAAGCCCATCGCCGAGCTGATGGGCGAGATGGCCGAGGAAGTGGGCCCCGAATGTGTCATCGCCGCCGGCGACGTGCACCACTTCGAGGGCGTCCGCTCCGTGGACGATCCCCTGTGGATGACCAACTACGAGCTGATCTACAGCCATCCTGAACTGATGATCGACTGGTACCCCATCTGCGGCAACCACGAGTACCGCGGCTCCACGCAGGCCGTGCTCGACTATGCCCGCGTCAGCCGTCGCTGGGAGATGCCCGCCCGCTATTACACCAAGACCTTCAATGAAGAGGGCACTACCGTGCGCGTCGTCTGGCTGGACACCACCCCGCTCATCGACAAATACCGCCAGGAGAGCGACAAGTATCCCGACGCCTGCCTGCAGGACATCGACGCCCAGCTGCAATGGCTGGACGGCGTGCTGGCGGCCGCCAAGGAAGACTGGATCATCGTCGTAGGCCACCATCCCATCTACGCCGAGACGCCGAAGGACGACATCGAACGCCTGAACATGCAGCAGCGCGTGGACCCCATCCTGCGCCGCCACAAGGTGGACATGTACGTCTGCGGACACATCCACAACTTCCAGCACGTCCGCGTCAAGGGCAGCGACATCGACTACGTGACCAACTCCAGTGGTTCGCTCAGCCGTAAGGTCAACGCCATCGACGGAACGGTGTATTGCAGTCCCGAACCGGGCTTCTCCATCATCTCCGCCACGCCCCGTACGCTGGAGCTGCGCATGATCGACAAGACGGGACGGGTGTTGCACACGGTGAAGCGCAGCAAGTAACCCTCTCCCGAAAAACAAAAAATCCCGATAGTCGAACCGTCCGAGACGTCAGACGGGTAGAAAATCCCGATAGTCGGGCCGTCCGAGACGTCGGACGGGTAGAAAATCCCGATAGTCGAGCCGTCCGAGACGTCGGACGGGTAGAAAATCCCGATAGTCGAGCTGTCCGAGACGTCGGACGGGGCAAAAATCCCGATAGTCGGCCGTCCGAGACGTCGGACAGGTAGAAAATCCCGATAGGCAAGCCGTCCGAGACGTCGGACGGGCAGAAAATCCCGATAGCCGGGGCGTCCGAGGTCTCTCAGGACGTCCCGGTTTACTTTTCCTTCGGCCTTCCGCTCAAGTCGTCCTTCGGCATGGCAGGGTCGTTGCCGTCGCACATGGCCATATAGTGGGGCGACATGATTTCCACGCCCTCGGCGTTGAAGCGGTCCTGGATGTTCTGGTGCAGGTCGGAATAAATCTGCGCCAGGCGGTCGGCCTCCTTAATGTAGGCGTTCACCTGGTAGACGGGATACCAGTCGCTCAGCGAGGTGGGAGAGGACGAAGGGCCTCGGGTCGTCCACTACGCCCGGCGTGTTCAGTGCCGCCTCGATCAGCAGCTTGTTCACCAGGCGCCAGGGCACGTCGTAGCCGATGGTCACCTCGGAGTGGATGATGAGCCCGTATTCGCGCGCCGACTGGCTGAAGTTCACCGTATGCGACGACATGATGAACGAGTTGGGGATGGTCACCACCTCGTTCTTCGGCGTACGGATGCGGGTCACCAGCGGCGTCTTCTCCACCACGTTGCCCGTCGTTTCGTTCAGCTGGATGCGGTCGCCCAGTTTGAAGGGGCGCATGTAGGTGATGACCAGCCCCGCGATGATGTTGCCGATAACCGTGCTCGACCCGAGCGAGACAATCAGACCCACGAACACCGAAATGCCCTGGAACACACCCGAATCGGCACCCGGCAGGTAAGGATAAATCATCGCCACCATGAAGGCGTAGAGCAGGAAGCGGATGATGTGGTAAGTGGGCATCGCCCAGTCGGGGTAGAAGCCGTTCAGCTTGAGCCGCTCGGACTGCACCTCGCCCGCCAGATAACGGAACAGGCGTACCAGGTACTTGATGGCAAGGCAGATGACGAAGATGGTGAAGAGATTGGGGATATAGGCCAGAATGCCGTAGAGGATGCTCTTCACGGGGTCCCAGATGTAGAAGAAGAGCTGATAGGCCAGGTTCTTGGTCTGCGGGAAGATGGCAAACAGCATGGGCACCGTCAGCAGCAGCTGCAGCAGCATGAAGGCGTAGCGGAACAGGTTGGCGACGAACACCAGCAGCCGGACCTGCTTCTGCGTGTCCAGCAACTCAAAGTCCTGGATGGAGAAGGCCTTCAGGCGCGTGTTCCTCAGCCGCAGGATGCGCACCTTCAGCTTACGGAAAAGCCAGTTGGTAAGCTTGAACAGCAGGAACTGACCCACAAGCACCAGCACAAAATAGGCAATGCGCTTGAACAGCTGTAACAGGCCGTGTTCCTCCTTCATCACCTTCAACTTCTCCACGATGACCGTGCGCTTGGCGGCGGCCAACTGGTCGCGCGTGCAACTCTCCCACAGGCCGTCCTGGTCGGTAAAGGAGACAATGACCTTGTCCCCGTACATCACGTCAGTCACGATGTCCGTGCTTTCGATATAGACTGAGTCGGGATGCAGGTTGAAACGCTTGCCCAGGGTCGTAATCTCGTGCGACACGTTCTCGGCCCGCTGCTGGGGCGTGAGTCCCCCGCGCTTGGCGTAGAAATAAAACAGAGTGTCCTCCTCTACCACGACGGGCATGCCCTTAGTCTGGTGCCGCAGGGAGTCGATGCGCTGTTTCTACCGGGCCAGCTTCACCGAGTCGGCAGCATACGTCACCAGCCTCATCTGCTCAATCTCCATGCGCAGGTTAGCCTCGTTCAGACGAGCGGCGGCCAGCTCCTCGCGGACTTTATCCAAGGTTACCGAATCCGTATCGGTTTTCACTCCGGCAACGGCGGACAGGCTGTCCGTACCCAAAATATCAAGCACTTTGTCCATGACCTGAGCCGACACGCCGACCGCAGGCAAGCAGAGCAGACAAAGGCAGAAAAGGCGGAATTTCTTCATGTTTCTATCTGTTTACGTTTGAGGGGGTCAAACTTACGGAAAGTTTCTGACATAGCCATGCAAATACCCGCCGTTAACCATTCACCAATTATCATTTACCGTTTATCATTCACCATTAATTCCTATCTTTGCACCGTAAAACTTAAATTATAGACTCGTCATGGATATACTCTTCCTCATCGGAGGTCTCCTCCTCATCCTGCTGGGCGCCAACGGCCTGACCGACGGCGCTTCGGCGGTAGCCAAACGATTCCACATCCCCAACATCGTCATCGGACTGACCATCGTAGCCTTCGGTACATCGGCTCCCGAACTGGCCGTCAGCGTATCTTCAGCCCTGAAAGGCAGTGCCGACATCGCCGTGGGAAATGTCGTGGGCAGCAACATCTTCAACGCCCTGATGATTGTAGGCTGCACAGCCATGTTCGCCCCCATCGTAGTACAACGCAACACGTTGCTGAAAGAAATTCCACTCTGCATCCTGGCCTCACTGGCCCTGCTGGTGATGGGCAACGACGTGCTGCTGGACCATGCGGCGGAGAACGTGGTCAGCATCACGGACGGTCTCATCCTGCTCTGCTTCATGGCCATCTTCCTGAGCTATACGTTTGCCATCGCCAAAACGAACCAGGCTCCCGCCCCCTCTCCAACAGCGGAAGTAGAAAACGACAGTCCGACCGTTACCGCAGAAGACGGAACGGAAATCAAGGATATGCCCCTGTGGCGGTCGACGCTTTATATCATAGGCGGACTGGCAGGCCTCATCTGGGGTGGACAGCTCTTCGTGGATGGAGCCAGCGGAATAGCCCGTTCGCTGGGCGTCAGCGAGTCGGTCATCGGTCTGACACTCGTAGCCGGCGGCACCTCATTGCCCGAACTGGCCACCAGCATCGTAGCGGCGCTGAAAAAGAACCCCGAAATAGCCATCGGCAACGTGGTAGGCAGCAACCTGTTCAACATTTTCTTCGTATTGGGCTGCTCAGCCTCCATCACGCCTCTGCACCTAACGGGCATCAACAATTTGGACCTGCTGGTACTTGTAGTCTCCAGCATTCTGTTGTGGATTTTCGGCGTGTTCTTCGGCAAGCGCACCATTACACGTATTGAAGGCAGCCTGCTTATTGCCTGCTATGTGGGATACACTGCCTGGCTTATCTGCCACGCCGGCTAAGGCGGCTTCCGCTGTGCATTCTTTATCCCCATTCTTCATTCTTCATTAAAAAAACATTATCTTTGCCCCCAAAAGAAAAAGGACTTGACAACATGGCTGTTACAATTAAAAAAGTTACCACAAAACGGGAATTGAAACGCTTCATCCGCTTCAACTATGAACTATACAAAGGAAATCCCTACTCCGTGCCCGACCTCTACGACGACATGCTGAACACGTTCAACCGCCGGAAGAACGCTGCCTTTGAGTTCTGCGAGGCTGAATACTTCCTGGCATACAAAGACGGACAACTCGTGGGCCGAGTAGCCGCCATCATCAACAATCGGGCCAACCAGACATGGGGCAAGAAGGAGGTCCGCTTCGGCTGGATAGACTTCACTGACGACGCCGAAGTGTCCGAAGCCCTGATACGCACCGTGGAGCAATGGGGCAAAGAACGCGGCATGACGCATATCGTAGGACCGCTGGGCTTTACCGACATGGATGCTGAAGGTATGCTGGTCGAAGGTTTCGACCAACTGGGTACGATGGCCACCATCTACAACTATCCCTACTACCCGCAGCACATCGAGCGACTGGGCTTCACGAAGGACGCCGACTGGGTGGAATATAAGATCTATATCCCTGACGCCATCCCTGACAAGCACAAACGCATTTCCGACCTCATCCAGCGCAAGTACAACCTGAAAATCAAGAAATATACCTCGAGCCGGAAAATAGCCCGCGACTACGGCCAAGCCATTTTCGAACTTATCAACGAAGCCTATACGCCCCTCTATGGATACTCCGCCCTGACGCAGCGACAGATAGACCAGTACGTCAAGATGTATCTTCCTATTCTCGACCTACGCATGGTGACACTCATTACCGACCAGGATGACCAGCTTGTAGCTGTGGGCATTTCCATGCCTTCACTCTCCGAAGCCCTGCAGAAATCGCACGGACGTCTGCTTCCTTTCGGCTGGTACTACCTGCTCAAGGCTCTGTTTTTCAAACGCCGTGCCAAGATGCTCGATCTGCTGCTCGTAGCCGTGAAACCCGAATATCAGAACAAAGGAGTCAACGCACTGTTATTCTCTGACCTCATCCCCGTCTACCAACAACTGGGCTTCGAATATGCTGAAAGTAACCCCGAGCTGGAACTGAACGGCAAGGTACAGGCGCAATGGGAATACTTCCGCACCGAGCAACACAAGCGGCGACGGGCGTTTATCAAGGAAATAGGATAAGACGGATTCCCCCAATAAAAAAGACGAAAATTTGTTCATGCCCTGCAAAACCGCTATTTTTGCAAGATAACAATAGAAAGGGAGTAGTCAAACCATGGAAGAAGAAGAAAAAAAATACGACAACTTGCAATTTGCGGAACAGCCGGTAGAATATACTGACGACAACATACGCCATCTGGACGACATGGAGCATATTCGTGTCCGTTCAGGTATGTACATTGGCCGTCTGGGCGATGGTTCGCAAAGTGACGACGGCATCTATGTGCTGCTGAAAGAAGTGATGGATAACTCTATCGATGAGTTCAAGATGGGCGCCGGCAAGAAAATCGAAGTGACGATCGAGGACAACCTTCGTGTCAGTGTACGCGATTACGGTCGCGGTATTCCACAAGGTAAACTCATCGAAGCTGTCAGCAAATTGAACACAGGTGGTAAATACGACTCCAAAGCTTTCAAGAAGAGTGTCGGCCTGAACGGTGTGGGTATCAAGGCGGTGAACGCCTTGAGCAGCCGTTTCGAAGTATGCAGCTATCGAGAAGGCAAAGTACGCAAGGCTGTATTTGAGCGAGGCGTTCTCCTGAGCGAAACGACTGAAGAATCGCAAGAAGAAACAGGCACTTACATCTTCTTCGAACCAGACAACACTTTGTTCGTAAATTACAGTTTCCAAAACCAATTTGTAGAAACATTATTGCGTAATTATACTTACCTGAATACAGGTCTGACTTTTATTTACAACGGCCAGCGCATTGTTTCACGCCATGGACTGGAAGATCTGCTAAAAGACAATATGACCAGTGAAGGTCTTTACGACATCGTCCACCTAAAAGGTGAAGACATTGAGATAGCCTTCACACACACCAACCAGTACGGCGAAGAATACTACTCTTTCGTTAACGGACAACACACCACACAAGGCGGTACACACCAAAGTGCCTTGAAGGAACACATTGCTCGTACTATCAAAGAATTCTATAACAAGAATCAGGATTATGCCGACATACGAAATGGACTCGTAGCTGCCATTGCAATCGACGTAGAAGAGCCCATGTTCGAAAGCCAGACCAAGACTAAGCTTGGCTCCAATAACATGTGGCCTGCCAACCCACAGGAAGGTATCCCCGCAGGTCCTACGGTAAACAAGTATGTAGGGGACTTCATCAAAACCGAGGTAGACAATTTCCTGCATAAAAATCCCCTAGTAGCCGATGTCATGCTCCAAAAAATACAAGACTCAGAAAAGGAGCGTAAAGCTATTGCCGGCGTCACCAAACTGGCTCGCGAACGTGCCAAAAAGGCAAATCTGCACAATCGCAAACTACGCGACTGTCGCTACCACCTGAACGACGGGAAAGGTAAAGAACAGGAAGCCGATTCGTGCATCTTCATCACCGAAGGCGACTCTGCCAGCGGTTCCATTACGAAAAGTCGCGATGTGAACACACAAGCCGTCTTTTCCCTCCGTGGAAAACCGCTTAATTCTTACGGTCTGACTAAGAAAGTCGTCTATGAAAACGAGGAATTCAACCTTCTACAAGCTGCCCTCAACATTGAAGACGGACTTGACGGGTTACGTTACAATAAAGTCATCGTAGCCACCGATGCCGATGTGGACGGCATGCATATCCGACTGCTCATTATAACCTTCTTTTTGCAATTCTTCCCTGATCTCATCAAAAAGGGACACGTTTATATCCTGCAAACGCCTCTTTTCCGTGTACGCAACAAGAAGAAGACCAACTATTGTTATACAGAGGATGAACGCCTGAAATCCATTGAGGAATTAGGTCCTAACCCTGAAATCACCCGCTTTAAAGGACTGGGAGAAATCTCGCCCGACGAGTTCCGCCATTTCATCGGCAAAGACATGCGTCTGGAGCAAGTAAGCCTCCGCAAGACCGATCTTGTCAAAGAACTACTTGAGTTCTATATGGGCAAGAACACTATGGAAAGGCAAAGTTTCATCATAGACAATCTGGTAATCGAAGAAGACAGAGTAAACTAAGTTTTAGGTATTCGACACATTTATGACCAAAGCAATCTTTCCAGGGACATTCGACCCCTTTACTGTCGGGCACTATTCTGTAGTAAGACGTGCGTTGACATTCATCGATGAAATAGTTATCGGTATCGGTATTAATGATAACAAAAATACCCATTTCCCCATTGCCGAGCGCGAAGCCATGATCCGCGACTTGTATAAAGACGAACCCTGCGTCAGCGTACAAGCATACGACAGCCTGACCATCGACTTTGCCCGCCAAGTGGGGGCAAACCTTATCATTCGCGGCATTCGAACGGTCAAGGACTTCGAATACGAAGAAACCATTGCCGACATCAACCGCAAACTGACTGGCATCGAGACCATCCTTCTCTTCACCGAGCCAGAACTTTCCTGCGTCAGCTCCACGATAGTTCGCGAGCTAATGGGCTACGGAAAGGATGTCAGCATGTTCCTGCCCGAAGGTATGAATACATCTCACGAGTAAGCAACCATTAACAATATGAAAAAGATACAACTACTCTTTTTGTTCACCATCTTGTATGCGGCCCAAGCCGTAGGTCAGAAACTGAACGAAAGCCCCCTGCGTAAGCTGCAGATGGCAGAATTTGCTATCAGCCGCCTTTACGTTGATTCTGTAAACGAAACTAAGCTGGTAGAGGATGCCATTGTCGGTATGCTCGAACACCTCGACCCGCATTCCACCTATAGCAATCCCGAAGAAGTGAAGAAGATGAACGAACCTCTGCAAGGCAATTTCGAAGGTATTGGCGTCCAATTCCAAATGATTGAAGACACGCTCCTCGTCATCCAGCCCGTCAGTGGTGGCCCTTCAGAGAAAGTCGGTATCTTGGCAGGTGACCGTATTACTGCTGTTGACGACACCGTTATTGCAGGTGTCAAAATGAGTACTGAAGACATCATGAAACGTCTGCGAGGCCCCAAAGACACACGAGTAAAACTTACTGTAGTACGCCGTGGCGTAGCCGATCCGCTCCAATTCGACGTCATCCGCGACAAAATTCCACTCTTTAGCCTCGATGCCTCTTATATGATAGATGACCGCATAGGCTACATCCGCGTCAACCGCTTCGCCGCCACTACAGCAGAAGAATTCTCCAAAGCACTGAAAGGACTCCAACAACAGGGGATGAAAGACCTCATCCTTGACCTCCAAGGCAACGGCGGAGGTTACCTGAACGCCGCCATCGATTTGGCTAACGAGTTCTTGGGACAAAAGGAGTTGATAGTCTACACCGAAGGGCGTGCTTCACGTCGGGCTGAGTTTGCCGCCAAGGGAAACGGTAGTTTCCGCGAAGGACGGCTGGTGGTATTGGTAGACGAATATTCGGCTTCGGCCAGTGAAATCGTGACTGGTGCCGTACAAGACTGGGACCGAGGTGTCGTCGTAGGCCGCCGCACTTTTGGCAAGGGCCTCGTACAGCGTCCTATCGACCTGCCCGACGGCTCCATGATACGTCTCACCATTGCTCGTTATTACACTCCTTCGGGCCGTTGTATCCAGAAGCCTTATAATGGCAAGGGGGACGACATGCAGGAAGCCTATGCCAAGGACCTGCTCAACCGCTTTGACCACGGCGAACTGATGCACGCCGATAGCATTCACTTCCCCGATTCGCTGAAGTACCGCACGCTGCGCTTGGGCCGCACCGTTTATGGCGGTGGTGGTATCATGCCAGATTTCTTCGTACCCATAGACACCACGCTCTACACCGACTGGCATCGCCAGCTCGTAGCCAAGGGCATCATCATCAAAGCCACCACGGGCTACATCGAGCAACATCGTGAAGAACTGAAAAAGAAATATAAGACCTTCCACGTCTTCAACGACAAATTCGAGATAGACGATGCCTTCATGGCCGATATCCGTTTGGCAGCAGACAAGGAGAAAATCAAGTTCGATGAAGAGCAGTACAATCGCGCCCTGCCCCTTGTCCGTACACAGCTCAAGGCCCTCATAGCCCGCGACCTGTGGGACATGAGCGAATACTATCAGGTGATGAATGCCACAAACGAGAGCGTTCAGCAGGCACTCAAGGTACTACGAGAAGGGAAGTACCTATTTTAATGGTGGGCGGTAGACTACCGCTCACCGAACAACCATTTGTTCAGCCAACGGTTTACGTAAACATTGACTACGGCACAACCTGCGCCAATGGCAGCTCCCGCCAACACATCTGACGGGTAATGAACGCCTTCGTTCATACGTGACACACCCACCGAACAGGCCCATAAGGCCGAAGGAGCGATGACATACCACTTGGGATAAGTGATACTCAAGGAAGTGGCCAAAGCAAAAGCTGTCGCCGTATGCCCAGACGGAAAAGAAGGACTGCTTTCGCGACTATAAGCGTGCACACGATCAGGCCAACGGTCATAGGGGCGCTCGCGGTCTACCAGATACTTCATTCCATAGGTCACCACAAAGGCTCCCGCTACGCTGGTACCCACGTAGAGAGCATCCTTCAGCAGATCCTTGTCGTGCCTGATCCAGCCGGCTACGGCCATGGCCACGGGTACTCCGATAGCCACATAGGGTTCCGACTTTGATATTACTTTATTATAATTACGAACAAACTTGTTGTCCCAGCCGTTCACTTTATGTAAAACATTGATATCCCAATTCTGCGCTCCCAAAGCTGAAGCAAACAAAATTACTACCATTCCTAAAAGCAGTCGTTTCATACCACATCCAGTTTAGATTCCGTGCCAAAGATAAGGCAAATCCGTCAGGTACACAAAAATTCTTATAAAACTGCCCGCCCAGCAAAATTTGCAAAGCACGAAAAGCATAGGAAGATGATTCCAGCAAAGCAATGCTTTCTTTAGCGGAGAACAATGCTTTCTTCTCCAAAAAGCATTGCCTTTTCTGAGAAAGAACATAGCCTCTCATTCTATAGTTGCAAGCCACCCTTCCTGCCACAAACATCCGCGTAGATTACGGAAATATTTCTTTAATCCCTTGCTAAATCAATGTATTTCCTTTATTTTTGCAAGGAAATATCGTCCACAGACAATCAAAGGATATATTTACAACTATTAAATAACTTAAATTCAATCATTTATGTGGTTAAGTAATTCATCTGTAGGAAGGAAAGTGGTGATGAGCGTTACCGGCATCGCCCTTGTCCTGTTTCTGACGTTTCACATGGCGATGAACCTTGTTGCGCTTGTCTCAGCCGAGGGCTACAACATGGTTTGTGAGTTCCTGGGAGCAAACTGGTACGCACTGGTGGCAACAGTCGGTCTGGCCGCCTTGTTTGTCATCCACATCATCTACGCTTTCTGGCTGACGATGCAGAACCGCAAGGCACGCGGTACGGAACGTTACGCCGTAACGGAGCGACGCAAGGAAGTGGAATGGGCATCACAGAACATGCTCGTTCTGGGTATCATCGTTATTGTAGGTCTGGGTCTGCACCTGGTGAACTTCTGGTCGAAGATGCAGCTGCCCGAACTGATGCACAACATGGGCATGCACGCTGACACGCTGACGCTGGCTTATGCCGCCAACGGCGTTTATCACATCGAGAACACGTTCGCCAACCCGGTATTCGTCGTTCTGTACCTCATCTGGCTGGGCGCCCTGTGGTTCCACCTGACCCACGGTTTCTGGAGCTCCATGCAGACACTGGGCTGGAACAACAAGACTTGGATCAGCCGCTGGCAGTGCATCTCCAACATCTACTCTACCATCGTAGTGCTCTGCTTCGCCCTGGTAGTGGTTGTGTTCTTCATCAAATCTTTGATGTAAAAACGCGAAGCTTGCAAATTTGTAGATTGTAAATGACTAAATTGTAAATTCATTATGACCAAGATAGATTCAAGAATACCGGAAGGACCGGTAGCTGAGAAATGGACGAACTATAAAGCCCATCAGAAATTAGTAAACCCCGCCAACAAGCGTCGTCTGGACATCATCGTGGTTGGTACAGGTCTGGCTGGTGCCAGTGCTGCTGCCTCGCTGGGCGAAATGGGTTTCAAGGTATTCAACTTCTGCATTCAGGACTCTCCGCGCCGCGCACACTCCATCGCCGCTCAGGGTGGTATCAATGCAGCCAAGAACTATCAGAACGACGGCGACTCTGTATACCGTCTGTTCTACGATACTGTAAAGGGCGGTGACTACCGTGCCCGCGAAGCCAACGTTTACCGTCTGGCCGAGGTATCGAACAACATCATCGACCAATGTGTGGCACAGGGCGTTCCCTTCGCCCGCGAATACGGAGGTACGCTGGCCAACCGTTCATTCGGTGGTGCACAGGTATCACGTACCTTCTACGCCAAAGGTCAGACTGGACAGCAGCTACTGCTGGGTGCCTACTCTGCACTGAGCCGTCAGGTAAATGCCGGTACTGTAAAACTCTATACCCGCTACGAAATGGAAGACGTCGTTATCATCGACGGTCGTGCTCGTGGTATCATCGCCAAGAACCTGGTAACAGGTAAGCTGGAGCGTTTCGCCGCTCATGCTGTAGTTATCGCAACCGGCGGTTATGGAAACACTTACTTCCTCTCGACCAACGCTATGGCATGTAACTGTTCGGCTGCTATGGCCTGCTACCGCAAGGGTGCCTGGTTCGCCAACCCGGCTTACGTACAGATCCACCCGACCTGTATCCCCGTACACGGCGACAAGCAGTCCAAGCTGACTTTGATGTCCGAGTCTCTGCGTAACGACGGTCGTATTTGGGTTCCGAAGAAACTGGAAGATGCCAAGAAATTGCAGGAAGGTACACTGCAAGGCAAAGATATCCCCGAAGAAGACCGCGACTACTACTTGGAGCGCCGCTATCCGGCTTTCGGTAACCTCGTTCCGCGCGATGTTGCCAGCCGTGCTGCCAAGGAACGTTGCGACAAGGGCTACGGCGTAAACAACACAGGTCTGGCTGTGTTCCTCGACTTCTCCGAAGCCATCAACCGTCTGGGTAAGGACGTTGTAGCACAGCGCTACGGTAACCTCTTCGACATGTACGAAGAAATCACCGACGTATCGCCCTACGAAAACCCGATGATGATCTATCCGGCTATCCACTACACCATGGGTGGTATCTGGGTTGACTACGAACTGATGACCAGCATCAAGGGTCTGTTCGCCATCGGTGAATGCAACTTCTCTGACCACGGTGCCAACCGTCTGGGTGCTTCGGCTCTGATGCAGGGTCTGGCCGACGGTTACTTCGTATTGCCTTACACTATCCAGAACTATCTGGCCGACCAAATCACCGTTCCTCGCTTCTCTACCGACCTGCCCGAATTTGCAGCTGCTGAAAAAGCTGTTCAGGACAAGATTGACCACCTGATGAACATCAAGGGTAAGAAGTCTGTAGACTCCATCCACAAGGAACTGGGCCACATCATGTGGGAATACGTTGGTATGGGTCGTACAGCCGAAGGCTTGAAGACAGGTCTGGCCAAACTGAAAGAAATCCGCAAGGAATTCGAAACCAACCTCTTCATCCCGGGCAGCAAGGAAGGCATGAACGTAGAGCTCGATAAGGCCATCCGTCTGAACGACTTCATCACCATGGGTGAGCTGATTGCCTACGACGCACTGAACCGCAACGAATCGTGTGGTGGCCACTTCCGTGAAGAATACCAGACAGAAGAAGGCGAAGCTAAGCGCGACGACGAAAACTTCTTCTACGTCGCTTGCTGGGAATACCAGGGTAGCGACGACAAAGCTCCAGTATTGCTGAAAGAGCCGCTGGTTTACGAAGCCATCAAGGTACAGACTCGTAACTACAAGAGCTAATCGGGAATGTTGAACAATTAAAGAACTAACAAAAATGGATAAAAATATATCATTTACACTGAAAGTATGGCGTCAGGCAGGTCCTAAAGCCAAAGGCGCTTTCGAAACCTATCAGATGAAAGACATTCCCGGCGATACTTCTTTCCTGGAAATGCTGGACATTCTGAACGAGCAGCTGATTTCTGAAGGTAAGGAACCGGTTGTATTCGACCACGACTGCCGCGAAGGTATCTGCGGTATGTGCTCACTCTACATCAACGGACATCCGCACGGACCTGCACAGGGTGCAACAACTTGTCAGATCTATATGCGCCGCTTCAACGATGGCGACACCATCACTGTAGAACCTTGGCGTTCTGCAGGTTTCCCCGTTATCAAGGACTTGATGGTAGACCGTACGGCTTATGACAAGATTATGCAGGCCGGTGGCTATGTAAGCGTAAATACAGGTGCTCCTCAGGACGCTAATGCTATCCTTATTCCGAAAACCATTGCAGATGAGGCTATGGACGCTGCCAGCTGTATTGGTTGTGGTGCCTGTGTAGCCGCTTGTAAGAATGGTTCGGCAATGTTGTTCGTATCAGCCAAGGTAAGCCAGCTCAATCTGCTGCCTCAAGGCAAGCCAGAAGCTCTGCGCCGTGCCAAGGCCATGTTGGCTAAGATGGACGAACTAGGCTTTGGTAACTGTACCAACACTCGTGCCTGCGAGGCTGAATGTCCGAAAAACGTCTCCATCAGCAACATTGCCCGCCTGAACCGCGACTTCATCCGTGCCAAGTTGAAAGACTAATCAGACTCCTTTCTACATTTGATTAATATCAACACGAACTCCCCTACTGGAAACATCTAGTGGGGGAGTTTTTTATATAATGAGCAATTTTATCCAATATTTCCAGTAAAACAACCTGGCTTTACACTTAACCATATACTTAAACCGTCTATTTACAATTTGACATATATCAAGCCAAAGATTCTTTGATTATTTATTTTGTGTGCGCAAACAGCAAACAATAGGATTTTTGTGTGCGCAAACAATAAATAATAGTGAAAGTAGTTTAAAATAGTAGTCTAAAAGGGAAATAGGTTTGGAGGATACAAAAAGAAGCTATACATTTGTGCAGTGATTTTTTTCATAGTATTAGATTTAAGATTAACAAAGGTTGGGCTCGGCGGAGCCCATTTTTTATATACATATGTTCCAAATGCACTCTCTTCAAGATATAAATCTCTGAAAAATCATTCAACTTGAAGAAAATTCCAGTTTCTTTCCCAATTTGCCCTATTTCTTTGTAGTGAGGAAAGATAGGCTCGACAGTCTTATTTTAAAGCAAACCGATTATCAACCCAAAAACAATTAATTATGAAAAGAATCTTATCATTATGCCACATTTTACTTACAGGTAGCTTTGTCCTGATGACATCCTGCAATGACAACGATGATTTGCACTCCAATCCTGTCCCCGAAAATATTCCTGAAAAGGTTATTCTAGAATTCAATGCCAAATATCCCAATGCCACCAACGTAACCTGGAGTACCAAAGATACATATGCCGTTGCCAATTTCTACTTGCCCAGTACTCGTACTGAAAGCCATGAACCCAATAATACAGCCTGGTTCAATATGGCAGGGCACTGGAATATGACAGAAACGGAGATTAGTTACCAGCAATTACCCGAAGCCGTAAAAACAGCCTTTGAAGCAAGCCCGTATGCAAGCTGGCGAATAGATAACGAAATAGACAAGTTACAACGTAGCGACAACAACGAAACGCTGTACATCATTGAAGCAAGCCAAAAAGAAGGAAATGTGGAAACAGAAGTCGACCTGTATTATACAGAGGAAGGTATTCTCGTGAAAGAAATCGTAAATGCAGAAACTGATAACGACTACCACGAATACCTGCCGCAACAACCGGAAGGAAACATACAGACCTGGCTCGACCAGAACTTTCCCAACGCGCGCATCGTGGATTACGACTGTGAGCAAAACAGCACGGAAGTGGAAATCATTGCCAATGGACTAAAACACGAGATCCTGTTCGACAACCAGCAGCAGTGGGTTTACACCAAAACCGAATATGAGCGCAGAGACTTGACACAAATTCCGACCAGCATCCTGAACCATCTGCGCACCTCGCCCTACTACACCAGCGATAATGCTATCGACGACGTGGAAAAATACACCACACGTGACAACGGAACCTACTACTGCTTCGAACTCAAAACTGCATACGACGATGATGTAAAAGTATATGTGAACGAGACCGGCATCATCAGTCGTCCACAGAATGGAAATGATGGAGGGAACAGCAACGTACCCGTAGAGGACGAACTTCAAAACTTCATCGACCAAAAGTACCCCGGCGCAATCATCTTGGAAAAGGATTACGACCATGGCTATCTGGAGATAGATATCCTACACGATGGTATAGAAAAGGAGATTAAGTTCAACGGGCAGAATCAGTGGGTACGCACAGAATGGGAAGTGCGACAATTGCCTGATGCTGTCAAGAACACAATCACCGCCCAAGGATATACGCTGGACGACAATGAATTCGACTACGTAGAAACAACTGACAGCAGCTGGTACGAAGTGGAAGTGCGCAAAGGACGTGACGAACTGAAGCTGTACATCAGCCCCACAGGCGAAATCCTACGCACGGAATATGACGACTAAATGATCCGTTTCGTCGGTCTCTCACGAAGTGCTTCGTGAGGGGCTGACGAAGCACTGCATGAGGGTGTCAGGAAGTGCTTCATGAGCCCCTGACGAAGCACTGTGTCAGAAGGCCAGGAAGCACTGTGTCAGACCACCATTTACCAGAATTGTCTGACACCCATGCAGGGGTTTATGCCAACAGATGATACACTCCACCCACCAGCGCCTTCACTACTCCTTTCATTTCCAACTCAAAAAGAATGGCACTCATACGGTTTACAGGGATATTAGCCTCAACAACCAGCGTATTAATGTGCAAATCATCACGACTCAAAATCTTGACCACACGCATCTCCTCCTCCGTCAGTTCAGGAAAAAGACTACGTTGGACAGCGGCTGTCTTGCGACTTTCCTCACCATGTCCCCAATTCATAGCCTTCACGAAATCTGACGCATCGTTTATCAGAGCTGCTTTGTTGTCACGTATCAATTGATTGCAACCCATCGAATATTCGTCTGTTGCCCGACCAGGCACAGCAAAGCAATCACGATGGTAACCCTCGGCCAACTCCGCCGTAATAAGCGAGCCTCCTTTAGCCGCTGACTCCACGACAATAACAGCGTCACTCATGCCGGCCACGATACGATTGCGACTGACAAAATTGTGACGATCGGGATTAGTATTTGTAAGAAACTCAGTCAACAAACCGCCCTCAGCCAACATATCCACGGCTGTTTTCCGATGAACAGCAGGATAGATACGGTCCAGACCATGGGCCAGTACCCCTACAGTAGAAAGCCCGCTGGACAGAGCTGCACGATGGGCATGCACGTCAATGCCGTAAGCCAGACCACTGACCACCAGCACATCGGAACACAGTTCGGAAAGGTCTCGGAGGAAATCGGTACAGAAGCATTTACCGTAATCTGTCGCCCGACGCGTACCTACCATGCTAACTACCCGCAGGCGGTTCAAGTCGGCATTTCCCTTAAAAAACAATACGATGGGGGCATCTTCACAATCGCGCAGACGTGAGGGATAGCGTTCATCAGACAGCGTCAGGCAGTCCACGCGGTTCTTCTCGGCCCACTCCAGTTCCTTCTCGGCCTGAAGAAAAGCAGCAGGATTGTCGAGCGCAGCCACAACAGAAGTATGGAAGATACCCGGATAACGCTCAGGCAACTCCGTACGAAGACCGAACACATCGGCCGCACTACCTACGGTATCCACCAACCGTTTGGCACCGATGTGTCCAATGCCCGGACAAAGGGTCAGGGCAATACTACAAAGTCGTTCATCAGTATTCATGGTATTCAGATTTAAGTATAAGAAGCTTCTTAGTCTGCCGTAGATGCCAGATAAGGAGCAAAGACACGATCAAACAACTCGCTCTCGCTCAACCGTCCGTTCACCACACAGACGGCCTCGACCACACCCTTCAATGACACCTTGCCGTCGCTCTTGCGGAAGATATCCTGATAAAAGACGTATTTGATACCTTCTTTCTTCATGTAGAGCTTTGAGACAAACTCGTCGCCACTCTTCAACGGCGTCTTGAAGGCCATGCTGATGCGTGCCACTACGGGGTCAACACCCTGCTCGTGGAGGGCGGCGAAGCTAATGCCCACGGAGGTGAGAAACTCGTGACGCGTATGTTCCAAATAGTGCTGGTAGTTGGCATTGTTCACAATGCCCTGCAGGTCGCACTCGTAGTCGCGCACCTTCATTTCCAGCTCGTAGATATATTTTTCTGCCATGATATTGAATTTATTATCCTCGCTGATGCTCCACGTCCAGTCCTTTGAAACGCTTCAGTTCCTCGAGGCTGACCAGCTTGTAGAGCTTGTCACTGGGGCGTATCTTAACAGATTTCATGGAGAAATGCTCGCCTTTGTGGACGGTCTGAACAGGTTTCAGATCAACGCGCGCTTCCTCCAGCGTAACATACTCGGCACCGGTCGTGGGGCCGGTGATGAGCAGCTTGTCGCCCACATTGACTTCGGCCGCCTCCACGAGGAACTCTGCCACGCCGATGTTGGAGAAGTAACGGATGCCCTTGCCCACGTATATCTTGCGCTCCGTGGCCGCCGAACCGTAGTTCTTCGTCCATTCGCCCAAACGCTGCCCCAAGTAGTAACCGTCCCAGAATCCGCGGTTGAAGACGGTGGAGAGCCGGCGGTTCCACTCTTCTATCTTCTCGTCCGTGAACGTATTGTCCAGATAGGCACGGATGGCTTCCTTGTAGCACTCCACCACGGTACGCACATACTCGGGGCCGCGCGCACGGCCTTCTATCTTGAACACACGCACGCCCGCATCCATCATCTTGTTCATGAAGTGGATGGTCTTCAGGTCCTTGGGCGACATGATATACTGGTTGTCAATCTCCAGCTCGGCGTCGGTCTCCTTGTCGCGCACAATGTAGGAGCGGCGGCACACCTGCATGCAGGCACCGCGGTTGGCCGAGTTGTTCATCTGGTGGAGCGACAGGTAGCACTTGCCGCTGACGGCCATGCACAGGGCGCCGTGGCAGAACATCTCGATGCGGATGCGTTGACCCGACGGGCCGCAGATATTCTCCTCGCAGATGTGGCGGTAGATTTCAGATACCTGCTCCAGATTCAGTTCACGCGCCAGCACCACCACATCGGCAAACTGGGCATAGAAGCGCAGGGCCTCGACATTACTGATGTTGAGTTGGGTGCTGAGGTGTACTTCCTGCCCTATCTCGCGGGCGTAGGTCATCACGGCCACGTCGGCGGCGATGATGGCCGAGATGCCGGCCTCCTTGGCGGCACGCACGATGGTACGCATCAAGGGGATGTCCTGGTCGTAGATGATGGTGTTCACGGTGAGGTAGCTCTTCATGCCGTGCTCGTCGCACGTACGGGCTATTTCGCGCAGGTCGTCGATGGTGAACGTATTGGCCGAACGGGCACGCATGTTCAGGTTCTCGATGCCGAAGTAGATGGAGTCTGCTCCGGCCTGTATGGCGGCGGCCAGCGACTCGCGCGAACCGACGGGGGCCATTATCTCAAAGTCTTTCAGTTCCATGTCTTTTTATCAGTTATGTGGCAAAGGTAGATATTTTTCCGTACTTTTGCAGCCTAAATGCAACAGAATATGAAAATAGCCAACATAGACCTGGGTCCGCGCCCCGTGCTCCTCGCCCCGATGGAGGACGTCACCGACCCCGCCTTCCGCCTGATGTGCAAGCGCTTCGGTGCCGACATGGTATATACCGAGTTCGTTTCGGCCGACGCCCTGATACGTTCCGTCAGCAAGACGGAGCAGAAGCTCAACATCAGCGACGAAGAACGCCCCGTAGCCATCCAGATATACGGACGCGACACGGCCACGATGGTCGAAGCCGCCCGCATCGTGGAGCAGGCACACCCCGACATCCTCGACCTGAACTTCGGCTGCCCCGTGAAGCGCGTAGCGGGCAAAGGAGCCGGAGCAGGCATGCTCCAGAACATCCCGCTAATGCTCGAAATCACCCGCGCCGTGGTCGATGCGGTGAAGATACCCGTCACCGTGAAAACCCGCCTCGGCTGGGATGCCGAACACAAAATTATCGTCACCCTGGCCGAGCAGTTGCAGGATTGCGGCATCAGCGCCCTGACCATCCACGGTCGTACCCGCGCGCAAATGTACACAGGTGAGGCTGACTGGACCCTCATCGGCGAGGTGAAGCGGAATCCGCGCATGCACATCCCCATCATCGGTAACGGCGACGTCACCACCCCACAACGCGCCCTCGAGTGCTTCGAACGCTACGGCGTAGACGCCATCATGATAGGCCGCGCCAGCTTCGGACGGCCGTGGATATTCAAGGAAGTGAAACATTATCTGGAGACGGGCGAGGAGCTGTCCCCGCTCACACCCGAATGGTGCATGAACGTGCTACGACAAGAGGTGGAAGACAGCGTCAACCTACTGGACGAACGCCGCGGTATCCTCCACGTGCGCCGCCACCTGGCCGCCAGCCCTTTGTTCAAAGGCCTGCCCAACTTCCGCGACACACGTATCGCCATGCTTCGTGCCGAGACGAAGGAAGAGCTCTATACCATCTTCGACGAGATAGGACGGAAGTTCTTCGGCCTCTAAGCCGAACTACCCACTGAAAAGGTTGTATCTTTTGCTCCGAAAGAAACAATGTTTTCCTGTAAAGAAAGCAATGTTTTAAGGCAAAAGATACGGCCTTTTTTCGTGAACGAACGAAGCAAGCCTCTCAAAGGGAAGTATACAATCAGCGGAACATGGGCTGTGCGAACCAGCGCTTGAACATCCACGTGGTGAGCACATACAGTCCAAAAGCCGTGATGAAGCCTGCTATAGCATCGATGAGGTAGTGCGCCTGAATATAGACCGTGGCACAGCAGAGCAACACGTAGAAAGGCAGGAGGCAAGCAAAAAGCCAGCGGCTGCCACGCCAGGCCATAATCATCAGGATGGTCGACACACCGACATGCGACGAAGGGAAGGCGGCCGTAGGACGCTCACCCACCTGCTGCGAACTCTCCACCAGATTATAGAAGAAACCATGCTCGTAGCCCGGCCCCGGCAACAGCTCCTGATTGTGATTGAAGTAGTCGCCGATGGAGGGAAAGACACCGTTCAGCACGTTCTCCATGCCGATGGCCGGAAAGTAGAACTGAGGCCCTGCCACAGGTACGAAGATGTAGATGAAATAGTAAAGGAAGAAGGAGGAGATGATGACAAAAGATACCTTCTCCAGCAGGTCGAAGCGGCGGATGAAGTACCACAGCACGATGACCAGCATCATGGGATAGTAGAAGAAGTAACCCATGTTGAGCGGTTCGCTCACCCAGATATAGGGCAGGCGTTCGGCAAACCAGATGGCGGGCTGCCCGCCGAAGAGCCACTGCTCGGCCGAAGCGAACACATGGTCCAGATTGAGAAAGAGGCGGTTGAACTCATACGTATCGGGATACCAGTAGGACAGGAGCGACATCTGTATCGTGACACGCACAAAGGCGGAAAACTTGCAGGGCGCCAGACGGTAGAGATACATCAGCAGGAAGGTCACGGCAGCTATCAGCGCACGGTCGCCCAGCATCCGCAGGGGATGGTCCATCCGCTGATACAGGAACAGTATCAGTATCGACGTGAGCAGGTTGTAGATGAGCGACACCTTCTCTATTGCAAACAGCCCCTTGCGGGTATCCACCATCTTGAATATATCTAAAGCCATCCTTCTTTCTTGTACCAGGCAATGGTCTCCTTCACACCGCGCTCCAGGTCGTATTCGGGCCGATAACCCAGCTCGCGGACGGCGGGCGTGATGTCGCACTGCCAGTTGCGTTGTTTCATTATATTATACTTGTCGCGGTTGAGCGTGCTCGTCGTCTTGCGCAGAGCAGCCCACCGTTCGGCCAGCAAAGATACGACTTTTAATAGAAACAGCGGGCATTTGATGCGAACAATCAGCGGATTGCCCAGTTCGCGGCGTATCAGGTCGGAGAAGGTACGACTGGCATACACCTGCCCATCGGACAGGAAGTAAGCACGTCCCTTGATACTCCGCTCGATGCCGAGGAACACGGCCTGCACCACATCCTTCACATAGACAAACGTCAGGTCCTGGCGCCGGTAGCCCACCGACATATCCACGTGCCGCTTGATAGATTCGGCCATCAGGAAATAGTCGCGTTCGCGGGGACCATAGACACCCGTGGGGCGGTAAATGACGCAGGGGAAACCGTCCATGGCCAGCAAGGCCTGCTCCGCCTTCAATTTGCTTCGACCGTAAGCCGTGTTGGGCTGAGGCGTGTCGGTTTCGCGGATGGGATCGTAAGTATCCTCATGAACGGGACCGAAGACGCTCAACGTACTGATGAAGGCAAACTGGCGGGGCGTCATGTCGAGGCTCCGGAGGGCATTGGCCAGGGCGCAGGTCTGCCCGCAATTCACGCGGTCGAAGTCGGCAGGGTCGATGCATTTCGTCACGCCCGCGCAGTGCACCACGTAGTCGAAAGCCCCATGCGCTTCGCGATGGGCCTTGAGCTGTTCGTACAGACGGTCGGTGTGGGCAAAGTCCAACTCCAGGAAGTGCAGGCCAGGCTCTTGCAGATACTTGCGACTGCTCGACGCGCGAATGCCTGCCCACGTCTCGAAGCCGCGGTGTAGGGCCTCTTCTACCAGAAAGCTACCGATGAAACCGCTGGCGCCCGTTATCAGGATACTCTGTTTCATGCTCTGTCTATTTTACAGGTTCTACATGTATATTAATGTAAGTCCGACTTCCAAACTCGCTCTTCAGGCGGTTCTCGATAGCCGTGGCGGTATGGTGGGCCTCCTCCAACGTTATCTGCCCATCCATACGGAGGTGCACCTCGATAGCGTAACTGCTGCCTATCCGCCGCGTACGGAGGTGGTGAGGTGAGGTAACACCGGGGAAAGAGAGGATTTCCTGCTTGATTTTCTCCTCGACCTCGGCTGGGAGCGACTTCTCCAGCAGTTCTTCGACACAGGGCACCAGCAGTTGGATGGCCACCTTCATGATGAACAGACTCACCACTACGGCCGCCAGCGGGTCCAGTATGAGCCACTGCTCGCCTAGCAGGATGGCACCGCCGATGCCGACAGCCGTACCAATAGACGAGAGTGCATCGCTCCGATGGTGCCATGCATTGGCCACCACGGCCTGCGAATTCAGCCGGCGGCCTTTCAGCACGGTATATTGGTAGAGCAGCTCCTTGAAGAGGATGGATACCAGTGCCGCCCACAGGGCCAGCATGCCCGGCTCTTTCAGTTCGCCTCCCTGCCAGAAGTCCCAGATGGACGTGGCCCCGTTCCACAGAATGCCGAAGCCCACGAACAGCAGTACCAGGCCGATAATGGCCGTAGCCAGCGTTTCATACTTGCCGTGACCGTAGTCGTGCCCCTCATCCTCGGGCTTCGACGAAATGCGCACAAAAACAATGACGATGATGTCCGTCACAAAGTCGGACAACGAATGGACGGCATCGGCCAGCATGGCGGCACTGTGCCCCAAGATACCCGCCACAAACTTGAACACAAGCAGCAGCAGATTGACCACGCTGCCCACAAGGGTCACCCGATAGATGCCGGCCTCGCGGGCCGCCTCTTCGGACTTTTCTTTTCTTTCTTTCATCTTACAAATTTATTTCTGAAAGGAGAAGCAAAGATACGACAAATCTGTTATCACTCTCCTTTTGGCCTGCAAATTCTGCACAAAGACAAGAATTTAGAAACAGTCTGAACTACCGAATGCAAAAGTTTGTTATCTTTGCAAGGGTTCATCCCACCAAACCTGATAAAACAATCTACCATTATGGGAAAGAAAAAAGAAAAGAAAGAAAAGAAGGCCGGCAAACGCATGACCAAAAAGGAACTTGTAAAGGCTCTGCTCGACTTCTTCCACCAGAAACAGGGCGAAGTACTGCCCCTGAAATACATCTTCGACCAGCTTCACCTGACCACCCATCCGCTGAAAATGCTCTGCATGGACGTGCTCCACGAACTGCAGGACGACGACTACATCAACGAAACGGAAAAGAACAAATACAAACTCAACCTCCACGGTGTGGAGATGACGGGTATCTTCCAGCGCAAGAGCAACGGCAAGAACTCCTTCATCCCCGACGGCGGAGGCGACCCCATCTTCATTGCCGAACGCAACTCGGCCCACGCCATGGCCGGCGACCGCGTGAAGATAGCCTTCTATGCCAAACGCCGCGGACGCAGCGCCGAGGGTGAGGTCATCGAGATACTGGAGCGAGCCAACGACACCTTCGTGGGCACGCTCGAAGTAACCAAGTCGTATGCCTTCCTCGTCACCGAAAACCGTACACTGGCCAACGACATCTTCATCCCCAAAGACAAACTGAAAGGCGGCAAAAGCGGCGACAAGGCCGTGGTGAAGGTCGTCGAATGGCCGGACAAGGCCAAGAACCCCATCGGGCAGGTCATCGACATCCTGGGCCGTGCGGGCGACAACACCACCGAAATGCACGCCATCCTGGCCGAATACGGCCTTCCCTACAGCTATCCGACAGCCGTAGAGAAGGCAGCCGAACGCATCCCCGACGAGATTCCCGCCGAAGAGATAGCCCGCCGCGAGGACTTCCGCTCCGTCACGACTTTCACCATCGACCCCAAGGATGCCAAGGACTTTGACGACGCCCTCTCCATCCGCCGCCTGAAGGACGGCTTGTGGGAAGTAGGCGTGCACATTGCCGACGTGACCCACTACGTCAAGGAAGGCGGCCTCATCGACAAGGAGGCCGAGAAGCGCGCCACGTCGGTCTATCTCGTGGACCGCACCATCCCGATGCTGCCCGAACGCCTCTGCAACTACATCTGCTCCCTCCGCCCCGACGAGGAGAAGCTGGCCTACTCTGTCGTCTTCCAGATGAACGACAAGGCCGAGGTGAAGGATGCCCGCGTGGTGCACACCGTCATCAAGAGCGACCGCCGCTTCACCTACGAAGAGGCCCAGCAGATTATCGAGACGGGTGAAGGCGACTACAAGGAAGAAGTGCTCCAGCTGGACCGCCTGGCCAAGCAGCTGCGCGAACGCCGCTTCGCCGCTGGAGCCATCAACTTCGACCGCTACGAGGTGAAGTTCGAGATAGACGAGAAGGGCAAACCCATCAGTGTCTACTTCAAGGTGTCGAAGGACGCCAACAAGCTGGTCGAGGAGTTCATGCTGCTGGCCAACCGTACCGTGGCCGAGAAGATAGGCCGCGTGCCCAAGGGCAAGAAGGCCAAAGTATTCCCCTACCGCATCCACGACCTGCCCGACCCCGAGAAGCTCGACACGCTGGCCCAGTTCATCGCCCGCTTCGGCTACAAGCTGCGCACAACGGGCACGAAGACCGACGTATCCAAATCCATCAACCACCTGCTGGACGACATACAGGGCAAGAAGGAGGAGAACCTCATCGAGACCGTCTCCATCCGCGCCATGCAGAAGGCACGCTACTCCGTGCACAACATCGGCCACTACGGCCTGGCCTTCGACTACTACACGCACTTCACTTCGCCCATCCGCCGCTACCCCGACATGATGGTGCACCGCCTGCTCACGAAGTACCTCGACGAGCACGGCCGCACGGTCAGCGAGAAGAAGTACGAAGCCCTGTGCGAACACTCCAGCGCCATGGAGCAGCTGGCCGCCAGCGCCGAACGCTCCAGCGTGAAGTACAAGCAGGTAGAGTTCATGACCGAACGCCTCGGCCAGGTGTACGACGGTGTCATCTCAGGCGTCACCGAATGGGGCCTCTACGTGGAGCTGAACGAGAACAAGTGCGAGGGCATGATACCCATCCGCGACCTCGATGACGATTACTACGAGTTCGACGAGAAGAACTACTGCCTGCGCGGCCGTCGCAAGAACCGCACCTACAGCCTAGGCGACCCCATCACCATCCGCGTGGCCCGCGCCAATCTGGAGAAGAAACAGCTGGACTTTGCCCTCGAAGAATAAGGAGATACCGCCGGCCCAAGGCAGGCGGAGCTGTATCCCCTATAAGGAAACGGTCGTTACCATTGAAGGGAACGACCGTTACCATTTAAAGGGAACGCCTGTTTCCTTTAAGGGGAACGGGCGTTTCCTAGTATAAGAAACAGGCGTTTCCTGCGCGGGGAACTGAAGTTCCGCCGTAGGAAACGCCTGCTTTGTCTGTATTCCTCAAATCGGCTGGCCGATTAGTGTTTCAGCATCAGGCCGCGCGGACCGCAGTCGGATACGGAGAACGACAGGTCCATCGGACCGTCGGACACGGCTTTTGTGCTCAGGTAGGCGCGTGTCTGCTTCGGACCCGGAATCATGGGGCTATAGTCCAGCACGTGGCGAACACGCAGACGCTGGTCGGCCGTAAACTCATCCAAGTAGCTGTAGGCATAGTCCATGATGTTGTGTGAAGTGAACTCTTCGCCGGTACGGCAGTTCGTACGCTTGAAGAGGCTCTCCCAGTCGAAGCTGGCGGCATAGCCTTCCTCGCCCATCTGCTGGTAGATGCCTTGTACAAACATGGTGTAGTCCTGATAGTTGTAGCTCGGCGTGTCTCCGCAGAAGTCTGTATCCAGGCATCCGACGTTTGCCTCGGAGAAGGCGTGGCGCAGACCGAAGTAGTGTCCCAGCTCGTGAGCCAGCGTGATGCCGTCGTCTACCTGCTTCGTGATGATTTCCTTATAGTTTTCAGGAGCATAGGGAGTCAGAGCATCGTCCACATTGCCTACGAAAGAGCTGTTGATGGACACGCCACGCACATAGGTAAGGTTGGCCAGCGAGATGTTCATATCGGGAAGCACATCGGTTCCGTCCATCGGATGCGAAGCCGTCGTATAAGGGAAAGTAGAGATACCCAAAATGTTGTTGGCCGTAAAGCGGTATATCAGCACGTTGACGTAGTCATTGGGCTCCCACAAGAAGTGCACATACTTGCGTGTATTGTCTTCCATCACGTCAGCCGGATCGAGTTCGGCAGTCAGCCACTTCACACGGTCAATTCCCGGCTCCTTCAGCAGGTTGCCCTGAGGGTCGATTTCAGCCAGAACGAATTCCATGTTCAGGTCTACCGTATTGGTACCGCCTGCATTGAGGTACATCTGGTTCACATCGTCGAGCATTGCGTAAATGGTCGATGCCGGAATGTTCTGAGTTGAATCTTTCTCATCGGCATAGATAACGTGGAAGACGATGGGAATGCGGTATTTCAGTTCCTTTCCTTCTTCCAGTCCCTGCTGGCTGATGGTGATGACATAGTCAACACCCAGCGAGCTGACGGTCACCTGGCCCGTACGAGCCTCTCCCAGGTTGCTTTCAACGTCCACGACCAGCGTGTGGCTCAACACGCCCTCTTCCTTCGACACTTTGCACCAGTCGTTGTCGCTGGTGGCAGTCCATTCGTCAGCGGTCGAAATCTCTATCTTGCAAACACCTCCTTCACTGGCGATTTCCTTGAATTCGGTCTGCGAAAGTACCAATGCGGGATCGTCATCGCTACACCCGGCCATGAGCAGGCAGAAGAATGACAACAGATATATCAGTTTAAGTTTCATTTTTTCTTGTTTAAATGGTTGTACACGTTTATTTCTTCACAGAGTTGACTACCGGCAGATAGAATTCGCGACCGAAAGTCATCGGCTGGCCAGCAACGGCCTGCTGCTTCATTTCAGCTGGACGGTAAGGTATCTGCACCTGGTTCTTGTTTCCTTTTTCCGTCTGTGCGGCAATCTTCTGGTTGGGCAGATTCAACGCCTTAGTACCGGCGTTGGCATCATTGATGATTTTCTTCAGATCTTCAATGTTGCCCGCATTGGCCTGAATAAGCTGGCCGATAGACAGACGCTCTACCTTGCTATCAACACCCTCCTCATCTTTTACAGACATGAAGCAGGAGTAATTCGTATTCCAGTCGCTCAGGACATAGGCATAATAATTCCGTTCGGCAGAGATGCTGGTCCAGTTGAAAGATGTATACAGTTCCACGTCACTCATCTGTTCGTACACCTTGTCTACCAAGATGTATCGGGGATCTTTCGTACCTTCCGAAGGAGTGAAACGCATCACGACAATAGCACGACCTGCGGTAGCAGCCGAATCACCAAATATTTTGCCGGCCTCTTCGTCACCGTCAAAGTAACCCAAGCATTCTCCCTTGATCTCTGCATCCGAGAATTGCGGAGCCGTAATAAACGACTTGTCAGCCTGTACACGGGCTACCTTTCCTTCGTTGTTCAAAGCAAAGTAACTCAGCGTATATGACTTGCCCGGAGTAAGGTTCTTATAAACATTGCTATAACGTGAACCCGGACGGTAATAGCTTTCATACAGGAAGGTGCTCATAGGCTTCTCGGGGTCGAAACGCAGACTTTCCTGATAGGCCAGTTTTACTTCTTCCTCGATGGCAGCCTTTGCCTCGGCTTCGTTATAGTCCTCGTCAGGCATCAGCAGACTTGTATAAGGCAATGTCTCGTCAGAAGGAATGATATTGAAATCAACCTGATAGGGAACAAGAGAATTAATGCTGTATGAGAATGTCATCTTCGAGGGATCACCCTCAGAAGGATTGGCATTGAACTCATAACATTGCGGCTCGCTAACGATGCCTGTACCTATATTGTAGGCAAAAGCCAATACATAGTGTTTCACGCCAGGAGTCAATGTAGCAGCAGGGGCTTCCTGTATACCGCTCTTTACCACAAAACCAACGAACGGGCCTTGTGATCTTACGAACTGTTCGGCAATCTGCATAGGAGTCATGTCCTTGGTTGACTCATCATAGGGATCGTAACACCAGATATAAGTCTGTTCCAAGTCTTCAGGCACTACTTTGATTTTGGCTGATGTAGCCGTTACATCTGTCACCTGTATATCGAATTTCATATCGATCATGCTGCTATCTCCCTTATCTGTTGTGTAAGAACCGGTTGCTGGTTCGGAAACGATAACGAAAGTCAAAGCTCCATCTACTTCTACTGTCTTGAAGGCAGCCGTCATCCATATGTATTCGGTATTGTTCTGCAAACCCGATGCATTCAATGTCAAGTCACCTTGATGGAAAAGTTGCTTCAGGAGTTGGTCTATTATTTCAGGAGTAATGTTACCGTCAGGGGCCAATTCAGATACCCGATAGTTCATTTCCTCACCGAAATAAGTATTGAGAATCTGTAGATTGTCCCATCCCATATCTACTGCCTGTTGGTAAGTAGCTTTCGGGAAAGTGCAGAAATAATAATCTACTTCCTTATTAGAAGGTTTCACGGCAAACTGTGCTGTTTTATCTGTAATGCCAGACACCTGCACATCGAACGAGCAGTCAACAGGTTCAGCAATATCCGTCTGAAAGAACAGATACTCAGCCTGTTCGGCTGCGCGCGTACCATCCACTGCAAACACAACCAGTTCATAAATACGACCAGGAAGCAGATTTTCTATCTTCAAATCTGTCTGATCGCCCTTCAAACTAATGGAAGAAACATATTGCTCGAATGGAGTGTCTTTAGCTTCAGCTTGTTTCTTAAGGTTATCCATCAAGAAAGCTGTCAGTTCACCTTTCGATACTTGATCAATAGTTTGCTTGTCTACATAAAGACACAGGTAAGGAATATTGGCATCAGATGCCTTCACACTGAAGGAAAAGGTAGAAGTCGTAGCTTCGCCTTCGGTCAGCGTCAATACTTGCTTGCTAAGGTCCAGGTATGCACTGTTGACTTCTTCATCATCATTACAAGAAGTAAAGACAAACAGCATCAGCAAGCTGATTAGCGGTAAAAAGGGTTTTAATTTCATGTAACTTTAATTTAATAATTTTTTATCAGAAAAGAAGCGAATCTGCGCGCAATGACCCATCTTCCTCTCGTGCAGCGTGCAAACCTATAGACAAATCATATACAAGCAAAGCAAACAAGCAAAAAAATGCAATCTGCTCTTAAAAAAAGAATTTCCCAAACCCATGTATTTAATTAAGGTATAAAAGCGACAAAAGGAAGAGTAGAGAAGCCGCATCAGCTCAACAATGCAGAAAAGCCCCGAAACAGCAAACCTAAGAGCGCGGGAAAAGCAATGTTTACTATTTTCCCCATGATTGCACGACAATCTTCTTGTTTTTTCCCCGCAAACCTGTAACTTTGCCACAAAAAACAAATACATGAAAACTATCAGTATCACCGATTCAAAAGAAATAGAAAACATCATCCGTCAATGTCCTTATTGCATGGTAGGCATCACCGATGCGGACGGCCATCCTTACGTCATCCCCATGAACTTTGCTTACGAAAAAGGCATCATCTACCTACACTCCGGCCCCGACGGCGGCAAACTAGAAATGGTCCGCCAACATCCTGACGTGTGCATCACCTTCTGCGACGGACACGAACTGGTGTGGATGCACCAGCAGGTGGCCTGCTCGTACAGCATGAAGAGCCGTAGCGTCATCTGCCGCGGACGTGTCGAATTTGTAGACGACATGGACGAGAAGCGACGCATCCTCACCCTCCTGATGAAGCACTACACCGACTATCCCTGCACGATGGGCGACCCGGCCGTGCGCAACGTGATCGTATGGCGTGTCCGTGTGAAGCAGATGACCGGCAAGTCGTTCGGTTTGCGCCCGAGCGAGCTATAAATGAAGAGGATGTAGGATATTTGGCAAGTTTTTGCTACCTTTGTTGCCACTTTACGAACCATATAAGGATATTCGGATGAGTCCATTCAACTTTACCCACATTTTGGCACAGACGGTAGACGAGCTTTCGGAAAGCGAGTCCTACAAAGGCCTTTTCCACCAGCATACGGACGGCAATCCGCTCCCGTCGGGCAAGGCATTGCAGCAAATCGTCGAACTGACGCGCGCTATCGTCTTCCCCGGCTACTTCGGCATCTCGAACGTGAACAGCCGTACACTGAAATACCACATCGGTGTCTACGTCGAACAGCTCTTCGACCAGCTGACCGAACAGATATTGGCCGGCCTCTGTTTTGCAGGCGACGGGCAGGAGGACGGCTGCTGCACCGAGCAGCTCCGCCAGCAGGCAGCCGAGAAGGCGGCAGGCTTCATCGCCACCCTGCCCGAGATGCGGCGCATCCTGGCCACCGATGTCGAAGCTGCCTACAACGGTGACCCCGCCGCCCACTCTTTCGGCGAAGTCATCAGCTGCTATCCGGCCATCCGCGCCATCAGCAACTACCGCATGGCCCACCGGTTGCTGTGCCTCGGCGTACCCCTCATCCCCCGCATCATCACCGAAATGGCACATAGCGAGACGGGTATCGACATCCATCCGGGCGCACAGATAGGCCACCACTTTACCATCGACCACGGCACGGGTGTGGTTATCGGCGAGACCTGTATCATCGGCAACAACGTCAAGCTTTACCAGGGCGTCACGCTGGGTGCCAAGAGCTTCCCCCTCGATGCCGACGGCAAGCCCATCAAGGGTATCCCCCGCCATCCCATTCTGGAAGACGACGTCATCGTCTACTCCAACGCCACCATTCTGGGACGCATCACCGTGGGACGTGGAGCGACCGTGGGCGGCAATATCTGGGTGACCGAAGACGTACCCGCCGGGGCACGTATCGTGCAGACCAAAGCCAAGAAATAAAGGCGCACGAAGAAAAGGAACACTAAAATCTGAATTCTGAAATCTGAAATAAATAGAAATGAGCGAACAACCTTCTTTTGAGATGATAGCCAAGACCTTCCAAGGTCTGGAAGAAATACTGGCACAGGAACTGACGGAACTGGGTGCCGATAACATAGAGATAGGCCGAAGAATGGTATCTTTTACGGGTGACAAAACTATGCTTTACAAAGCCAACTTCTGCCTGCGTACCGCCATCCGCATCTTGAAGCCGCTGAAGCACTTCACCGCTCACGATGCCGACGAGGTGTATAACGAGGTGAAGGCCATCCGCTGGGAAGACTATCTGACGACGGACAAGTCGTTTGCTGTGGATGCCGTCGTGTTTAGCGAAGAGTTCCGCCATAGCAAGTTCGTATCCTATCGCGTGAAGGACGCCATCGTGGATTACTTCCGTGAGAAGACGGGCAAGCGCCCCAACGTGCGCATCAACAAGCCCGACGTGTTACTGAACATCCACATTGCCGAAAATACCTGTACTCTGTCGCTCGATTCGAGCGGCGAATCACTCCACCGCCGCGGCTATCGCCAGGAGGCCGTAGAGGCACCGCTGAACGAAGTGCTGGCCGCCGGCATGATTCTGATGACGGGCTGGAGGGGCGAGTGCGACCTCATCGACCCCATGTGCGGTTCAGGCACCATCCCCGTCGAAGCGGCTCTCATCGCCCGCAACATCGCGCCAGGCGTCTTCCGTCAGGAATTTGCCTTCGAGAAGTGGCCCGACTTCGACCGCGACCTCTTCGACGCCATCTACAACGACGATAGCCAGGAGCGTGAGTTCGCCCACAAGATATACGGCTACGACAACAACCCGAAAGCCTACGAAATAGCCACCCACAACATCAAAGCGGCGGGTGTCACGAAAGACATCGTCCTCAAGCTGCAACCCTTCCAGCAATTCGAGCAGCCACAGGAGGAATCCATCATCATCACCAACCCGCCCTACGGCGAACGCATCTCGACGGACGACTTGCTGGGCCTCTATGAGATGATAGGCGAACGACTGAAACACGCCTTTACGGGCAACACTGCCTGGATACTATCCTACCGCGACGAATGCTTTGACCAGATAGGCCTGAAGGCCAGCGCACGCATTCCGCTCTTCAATGGTGCTCTGGAATGCCAGTTCCGCAAGTATGAAATCTTCGACGGCAAGTACAAGGACTTCCGCGCCGAGGGTGAGGAGCTGGACAAGGAACAGCGCGAACGCCTCCCTGCCGCCCCCCGCAAGGATTTCAAGCCCCGCGAACGACGCAGCTTCGGCGACGGCGAAAAGAAAGAGTTCAGAGCCCGTGGCGAGCGGAAAGACTTCGCTCCGCGTGAAAAGAAGGAGTTCAAGAAAGATTTCAAGAGCGAACGCAAACCGCGTTCGGGCGAGTCGTACCCTGAAAGGAAAAGAAGAGAACTACGCAACAACCCTAAAGACAATCTCAGTAAAAAAGATGAAAAGAATCAGTAAGAACGTGGTGGCCCTGCTGATGGCAGCAACCACCCTGACCGGTACTCACCTTATGGCACAAGAAACTGCAACAAACGAACTGAAATACCCCACGCTGGAAGACCTCATCCCCGGCGGAGCGACCTACCGCTATGCCGAGAGCCTCTACGGCCTGCAATGGTGGGGCGACCAGTGCATCAAGCCGGGCATCGACTCCCTCGTGGCCGTCAACCCCAAGAACGGTAAGGAGACATTGCTTACGACCCGCGAAAGCATCAACCAGGCACTCGAAGCTGAAAAGCTGGGCAAGCTGTCGCACCTCTACAACGTACAGTTGCCGTGGAAAGACCAGACGAAACTTCTCATCACCCTGCCCGGCCGATACATCACTTATGACTGGAAGGCCGGAAAAACGACCGACATCCTGACCTTCGACAAGCAAGCCGCCAACACGGACTATACTGTGGCAGGCGGACACGTGGCCTACACCCTGAAGAACAACCTCTACGTGGACAACAAGCAGGTGACCGACGAGCCCGAAGGCATCGTCTGCGGACAGAGCGTTCACCGCAACGAGTTCGGCATCTCGAAAGGTACCTTCTGGAGCCCGAAAGGCACGCTGCTGGCCTTCTACCGCATGGACGAGTCGATGGTAACCCAATATCCGCTGGTAGACATCACCGCACGCGTGGGTGAGGTGAACAACATCCGCTACCCCATGGCCGGCATGACGAGCCACAAGGTACAGGTGGGCATCTATAACCCTGCCAACGGCAAGACCGTCTACCTGAACACGGGAGACCCCACCGACCGCTACTTCACCAACATCGCATGGGCACCCGACGAGAAGACCCTCTTCCTCATCGAGCTGAACCGCGACCAGAACCACAGCAAGCTCTGCCAGTACGACGTCGCGACGGGCAAGCTGATGCAGGTGCTCATCGAGGAAAGACATCCCAAGTACGTGGAGCCGCAGCAACCCATCGTCTTCCTGCCCTGGGATAGCAACAAGTTCATCTACCAGAGCCAGCGTGACGGCTATAACCACCTCTACCTGTACGACCTGGAACGGCTCCACGCCATCCAACCCCAGGAACTCACGAAGGAAGAGGCAGAGAAATTGTGGAACACTATCGAGAAGGCCGGAAAGGGAAAGACTCCCGCCGGAGTCGCAGGCATACAGCTCACTTCGGGCGAATGGCTCGTGCAGAGCATCCTCGGCTTCAACGCCAAGAAAAAGGAAGTCATCATCGCCGCTACCAAGGAGTCGCCCCTGCAGAGCAATCTGTATAAGGTGAGCATCGCCAACGGCAAGCTGACTCCGATAGACAACGGACAGGGCGTGCACAACGCACAACTCTCCACCTCGGGCACGTACCTGCTGGACAACTGGTCGGCTCCCGACGTGCCGCGCGTCATCAACATTGCCTCCACCGCCAACGGCAAGGAGACCGTACGCCTGCTCACTGCCGCCAATCCTTTCGAGGGCTTCAAGATGCCCAGCGTGGAAACGGGCACTCTCAAGGCGGCCGACGGCAAGACTGATCTCTACTACCGTCTCATCAAGCCGGCCGACTTCGACCCGACCAAGAAATATCCCGCCATCGTCTATGTCTACGGCGGCCCGCACGCCCAGATGATTGCAGCCAACTGGAACTACGCCGCCCGCGGCTGGGACCTCTACATGGCCAACAAAGGCTACATCCTCTTCACTGTGGACAACCGCGGCAGTTCGAACCGCGGCCTGGAGTTTGAGAACTGCACCTTCCGCCACCTCGGCATCGAGGAGGGCAAGGACCAGGTGAAAGGCGTCGAATTCCTCCAGTCGCTGCCCTACGTGGACGGCAGCCGCATCGGCGTACACGGATGGAGCTTCGGCGGCCACATGACCACGGCCCTGATGCTGCGCTACCCCGACGTCTTCAAGGTGGGCGTGGCAGGCGGACCCGTCATCGACTGGGGCTACTACGAGGTGATGTACGGCGAGCGCTACATGGACACACCGCAGACCAATCCTGAAGGCTACAAGCAGTGCAACCTGAAGAATCTGGCTCCCAACCTCAAAGGCCACCTGATGATTATCCACGACGACCACGACGACACTTGCGTGCCCCAGCACACCCTGTCGTTCATGAAAGCCTGTGTGGACGCACGTACGTATCCCGACCTCTTCATCTACCCTGGCCACAAGCACAACGTGCTGGGCCGCGACCGCGTGCATCTGCACGAGAAGATAACAAGATACTTCGAAGACTATCTGAAATACCCAGGCAGATAAACACCTTATCCGGAAGCAGATAAACATTTTATCTAGGAACAGATAAGCATCTTATCCGGAAACAGATAAGCACTTTATCCAGGAATAGATAAGCACTTTATCCAGGAACAAATAAGCACTTTATCCAGCAGTAGATAAAACAACAATAATATAACTAACATCCATCATGAAAATATTACTCTTAGGCTCGGGCGGCCGCGAACATGCCCTGGCATGGAAAATAGCCCAAAGCCCCAAAGTGGAGAAGCTCTACATCGCCCCGGGCAACGCAGGCACACACGCCGCCGGCGAGAACGTGGACATCAAGGCCACGGACTTCCCCGCCATCAAGGACTTCGTCCTGAAGAACGGAGTGGAAATGATTGTAGTAGGTCCCGAAGACCCGCTGGTGAAAGGCATCTACGACTACTTTGCCGCAGACGAAGCTACACGCCACATCGCCGTGATAGGCCCTACGAAAGCCGGAGCCACACTAGAAGGCAGCAAGGAGTTTGCCAAAGGCTTCATGCAGCGCCACGGCATCCCCACCGCCAGCTACAAGAGCATCACCGCCGCCAATCTGGAAGAAGGCCTCGCCTTCCTCGAAACTCTCGAAGCCCCCTACGTACTGAAGGCCGACGGTCTCTGCGCCGGTAAGGGCGTACTCATCCTGCCCACGCTGGACGAAGCCAAGCGCGAACTGAAGGAGATGCTGGGCGGCATGTTCGGCGACGCCAGCGCCACGGTGGTCATCGAGGAGTTTCTCAGCGGCATCGAGTGTTCCGTCTTCGTGCTGACCGACGGCAAGAACTACAAGGTGTTGCCCGTAGCCAAGGACTACAAACGCATCGGTGAGGGTGACAAGGGCCTGAACACCGGCGGTATGGGCAGCGTGACGCCTGTTCCCTTTGCCGACGACGTCTTCATGGAGAAAGTACGCACCCGCATCATCGAGCCCACCGTGAACGGCCTCATCGAGGAAGGCATCCTCTACAAAGGCTTCATCTTCCTGGGCCTCATCAACGTGAAGGGCGAGCCGATGGTCATCGAATACAACGTCCGCATGGGCGACCCCGAGACGGAAAGCGTGATGCTGCGCATCCAGAGCGACCTGGTAGACCTGCTCGAAGGTGTGCGCGACGGCAACCTCAACACCAAGGAACTGGTTCTCGACCCACGTACGGCCGCCTGCGTGATGCTCGTCAGCGGCGGATACCCCGAAGCCTACGAGAAGGGCAAGGTGATGACCGGCCTGGAGCAGGCAGCCGCAACGGACAGTATCCTCTTCCACGCCGGCACGGTGCTGAAGGACGGACAGGTGGTAACCAACGGCGGACGCGTTATTGCCGTCTGCTCGTACGGCAACACCAAGGAAGAAGCCCTGCAGAAGAGCTACCGCGTGGCCGACCTGATCAGCTTTGAGAAGAAGTACTTCCGCCGCGACATCGGCTTCGACCTGTAACCCCTCGTTAAAGCATGAGGCGTCAACGTTTTCAGAATAAAGTGGCCACAGGCAGGTTCATCCTGCCTGCCGCTTTGTTGATTTCCGCAATCTGCTGGACGGTAATTGTTACGCTGTTGCCCGGCACAGGTACGGAAGGCCCCAACTGGCCGCTTTGGCTCAAGGAAGCAAGCAACTGGCTTCCCCAAGGTATCTTCCCGTCGTTGCTCGGTTTTATCCTGTACGTCCTGACAACGTTCTTCCTGATCAACCTGAACAACATTTTCGCCATCATCCGTATCCGAACTTCCATTCAGAGTTTTCTTTTCCTGCTTTTGGCCACCGCATTCCCGCAACTCTACGACGAATTGCCCGGATTACTGGTCGCCCTCAGTTTTCTCACGGCCTTCTACCAGCTGTTTGGCAGTTACCGCCAGGAAAGGTCTTCGGGGGCCCTATTCAATACCTTTGCATTTGCGGGTATCGCCAGTCTGTTCGTTCCCCAGAGCCTGCTGCTTGTCCCTCTGCTCTGGATCGGTGCAGCCAGTTTCCAGTCGCTCAATCTGAAAAGCCTGCTTGCCTCGATCATCGGCTTCATCCTGCCGTGGTGGATACTGCTGAGCTGCACCGTGCTGACGGGCAGTACCCACACATTCTTCCACCAACTGTTCGACGAAACACGCCTGTTCCGTCCCGTCGGTTACGGTTTCGAATCCTGGATGGTGTTTCCATTCGGATTTCTCTTCCTGCTCTTCGCCGCCAGTACCTTCCACTACTTCTTCAACGGATACGAAGACAAAATCTGCACACGGGCCTATCTATATTTTCTGATCCTCTTCGGTGCCTGCCTCTTTGTCGGCATCGGACTGCAGCCCTATCTGCTGACAGCGTTCTGCCCCTTGCTGCTGATTATCGTCAGTATGCTGGCAGGCCATCTGTTTGCACTCACTAGCAATAAACTTTCCAACGCATTTTTTGTTATTTCCCTGATTGGAATTTCAGTTATGTTTGTTTATCACGTATGGATGCTTTTATAGACTCGCTCGTACAGCTCCTCATCGACTGGGGATACGCAGGCCTTTTCCTGTCGGCACTGCTGGCAGGCAGCATCCTGCCCTTCAGCTCCGAACTGGTGCTCGTCGCCCTGGTCAAGCTGGGCCTGAGCCCGACGCTCTGCGTGCTCTCAGCCGCCGTGGGCAATACGGTAGGCGGGCTGACGTGCTACTACATGGGCCGACTGGGCAAGACGGAATGGATTGAGAAGTATTTCAAGGTGAAGCAGGAAAAAGTGGAGCGCATGATGCGCTTCCTCCAGGGAAAAGGCGCGCTGATGGCCTTCTTCGCTTTCCTTCCGTTCGTGGGCGAGGCCATTGCCATCGCCTTGGGATTCATGCGCAGCAACTTCGTGCTGACCACCCTCTCCATGTTTGCCGGAAAACTGTTTCGCTACATTGCCATGCTGTGGGCACTCCAAGGGGCCATTTCGGCAGTAGGCATCTGACTATTCATATAGGGAAAAAGAACTATGCAAAGAATCATTGAACAGACTGAAGACGGCAGCGCCACGCTCTACGTGCCCGAACTGAACGAGCATTACCACTCCGTAAAAGGCGCCCGCACCGAGTCGCAACACATCTTCATCGACATGGGGCTGAAGGCCTCCGCCGCACCCTGTCCGCACATCCTCGAAGCAGGCTTCGGCACCGGCCTGAACGCCCTGCTCACCCTGCAGGAGGCCGAACGCACCGGACGGCCTGTCCGCTACACCGGTATCGAACTCTATCCGCTGGCCTGGACCGAAGTGGAAGCCCTGCACTACAGCGACGACCCGCGCCTGCGCCTCCTGCACGAAGCGCCGTGGGAAGAGGAAGTCTGCCTGACACCCACCTTCCGCCTGCTGAAACTGCGCCGCGACCTGACCTCATGGCAGGCCGACGACGAACGCCCGCCCCTGCGCTGCGACGTGGTCTACTTCGACGCCTTTGCCCCCGAGAAACAACCCGCCCTCTGGACACCCGCCGTCTTCCGCAACCTCTACCGCTGCCTCACGCCCGGCGGCATCCTGACCACCTATTGCGCCAAGGGCGCCGTGCGCCGCCTGATGCAGGACATCGGCTTCCGCATGGAGCGCCTCCCCGGACCTCCGGGAGGAAAGCGGGAGATACTGCGCGCCACGAAGCCGAACGATGTTCCAGAAAATATGCCTGAACTTTACCGTTAATTAACACATTCTTCGTATCTTTAGATAAGATAGGATACGGTTCGGCATAACCAAATTGAAAATTACATTTTCATTTGTTTATGCTCTCACCTTTCACTATCTTTGTGCGTTTTCCAAAAGATTTTAACAGAAAAATGAAGAGAATACATACGATATGGATGCTCGTCCTCCTGCTCACCGCCTGCAAACCGGGAGGAGAAAAGAAGGCGGACACCCCGGACGACAAGCCGGTCATCACCGTCACCATCGAACCCTTGCGCTACTTCACCGAAGCCATCGCCGGCGACCGCTTCGACGTGGTCAGCATGGTGCCCAAAGGAAGCAGCCCCGAGACTTACGACCCCACGCCCGCCCAGCTGATGTCGCTCTCGCAGAGTACGGCCTACCTGCGCATCGGCTTCATCGGCTTCGAACAGACGTGGATGGACCGCCTGACGGACAACGCCCCGCACCTGCAAATCTTCGACACCTCGCACGGCATCGACCTCATCTTCCCCGACGGACTGCCCGAAGAGGAACCGCACGCCGCCGAAGACGGCCATGCCCACCACGGCCCTGAGCCACACATCTGGAACTCGCCCGCCAATGCCCGCATCATCGCGACCAACGTGTTCAAGGCCCTCTGCACCCTCGACACCAAGCACCGCGACGACTACCTGGCACGCTACGACAGCCTCTGCACCGTCATCGACCGCACCGACAGCCTCTGCCGCCAGATGCTCGCCCAGCCCGGAGCCGACCATGCCTTCATGATCTACCATCCCGCCCTCAGCTACCTGGCCCGCGACTACGGCCTGCTGCAGCTCTCCATCGAGGACGGAGGCAAGGAACCCTCGCCCGCCCACCTGAAAGAGCTCATCAATGCCTGCCGCGAAGAGAATATCCACGTCATCTTCGTGCAGCCCGAGTTCGACCGCCGCAACGCCGAGCTCATCGCCCGGCAGACAGGCACCCGCGTGGTGGACATCAACCCCCTTGCCTACGACTGGGAAGCAGAGATACTGAAAACGGTTCGTGAATTGATAATGGATAATTGATAATCATGCAGCCGCTCATCGAAATACAGCACCTCAATGCCGGATACGACGGACGCACCGTCTTGCGCGACGTCGACCTCACCGTCTACGACCGTGACTTCTTGGGCATCATCGGTCCCAACGGAGGCGGAAAGACGACACTCATCCGTTGCATCCTCGGCCTGCTGAAACCCCAAAGCGGCACTATTGCCTTCCATCCGCAACGCCCTGCGGACAGCCACGCGTCGCTCACCATCGGTTACCTGCCCCAGTATGCCAGCATCGACCGCAAGTTCCCCATCACCGTCCAGGAGGTCATTCTCTCCGGCCTGAGCAGCCGCAAGGGCCTCAGCGCACGCTATACCGCCGAGGAACGCCAGCGAGCCGCCCGCGTCATCGCCCGCATGGGACTGGAAGGCATGGAGCAGAAGGCTATCGGCGCCCTGAGCGGCGGACAGCTGCAACGTGTCCTGCTGGGACGCGCCATCGTCTCCGACCCCGAAGTGGTCATCCTCGACGAGCCCGCCACCTATCTGGACCGCCGCTTCGAAGCCCGCCTCTACGAACTGCTGGCCGAAATCAACCGCGACTGCGCCATCATCCTCGTCAGCCACGACATCGGCACCGTGCTCCAGCAGGTAAAGTCCATCGCCTGCGTCAACGAGACACTGCACTACCACCCCGACACGGGCATCACGGGCGAGTGGCTGGAACAAAACTTCAACTGTCCCATCGAACTGCTGGGCCACGGCAATCTGCCCCATCGCATCCTGAAGGAGCACCGCCACGAATGAGATTTCAGATTTTAGGAATGTAGGGACGCAAAAAAAAAGGGGCTTCGGCCCCTTTTTTAATGGAGAATGGAGAATGGAAAATGGAGAATGAATTTTCAATTATCAATTATCAATTCTCCATTTATAAAGGGCTTCCGCCTTCGCCCTCGTCGCCGCCGGGTTCCGGTTCGGGCGTGGGTTCGGGGTCGGTAGAGCCGTCAGAGGGAGTGCCGGAGGTGCTCTGCCCGATGGTTTTCTTCAGGCGGATGACGATGGCGTTCACGTCGTCGATGACCTTGCCCAGGGCGGTGCGCACGTCGGCGTCGTCGGTCACCATCTCGTTCACCGCATAGAGGGCGTTGATGGCCTTGGCCAGGGCGTTGAAGGCGTCGTCCGTAATGGGGCGCAGGGTCTTCATGCTCCACGACTGGGCGCGGTCGCGCTCGGCGGCCGAGCGTTTCAGGTAGATGGTGTTGAAGGCGGTGTTCGCGGCCTCCAGCTCGTCGGGCGCGTCGGCGAGGCCGATGGCGGCCAGCGCGGCGACGTAAGGCTCCTGGCGGAGCTTCTCGACGAGGTCGGTCAGCAGCGCCGTTTCCGAAGCGTAGTCCACTTCGGCCACGCGTCCGGCCTCACGGAAGGCGAAGGCGAGCGTGGAGCCTGCCTTCTGCTTGTCGGCGTCGGGCTGGAAGTCGGCGTAGGCCTGAATGACTTGCTTGTAGAAGTAAAACAGTTGGTCGCGCGCGCGGTCGGCGGCGGCTATTTCGGACGTTTCCAGATAGCCTTTGTCGGGCTGGAAGCATTCCAGCTCGTTGGCCACGGCAGCGGCGAAGGCGGCACGCTGGGCGGCGAAGCCACGGGCCTCGGCCACGTCCTGGGGGATGGCGGCGAGTGCATCGGTGGCGAACTGGGTGTGCTGCGCGTTGCGGGCATTCTGTCGCGAGAAGTCATAGATAATTTCTTTCATACACTTTTATTTTGATGGTTAAACAATAAGTTCCCGCTTCGGGAAAGCGTCCCCACGACGTCGGCAAGGTTTCCAGCTCCGGGAAAACGCCCCCACGACGTCGGCAAGGTTTCCAGCTCCGGGAAAACGTCCCCACGACGTCGGGAAGGTTTCCAGCTCCGGGAAAACGTCCCCACGACGTCGGGAGGGTTTCCAGCTCCGGGAAAACGTCCCCACGACGTCGGGAGGGTTTCCAGCTTCGGGAACGCGTCACGGCTCGGGGATGGCTACGATTTTGTCCGCGTATGCGCTCCAGGCGTATGCTTGCTTATAGGCCTCTACCGACTCGGCCGGCACCTGGATTTCCGTGAGGCTGGTGACACCTAAGAGAACAGAGGTCGACATCTCGGGCGGCACAGCCGCCCGGCAGGTGATGGAGGCAAGCTTGGAACAACTGTAGAATGCGGCGAGACCGATCTTCGTCAGCGATGCCGGGAGTTCGATGGAGGTGAGGTTATTGCACTTCACGAATGCATCGATACCGAGGACCGTGACACCTTGAGGCAGCTTGGCAGTCGTGAGGGGGACAGGGTCTGCGTAAAGCATTTTAACGTATTTCAAGTTACTTGTATAATAGGTGGCACCCGCAAGGTCGAGAGTCCGCAATGCCCATTCGTTTTGTTTGATGGCATTCCAGTCGGCGTCGTTCAGGGTGCCGCTCGTCACGGTGATGGAGGTCAGGTCGGTGCGGCTGCCTATCAGCTTGGCGAGCTGGCCTTCGGAGACATTGCCAAGTGTTATTTGGGTGCAGGCGACGGGGATGCGCCCGATGGTGGTGCTGCCCTTCTTGTTGTCCAGCATCACGAGGATTTCGCCTGTGGCGACGCCGCTCGTTATGTCGGCGGGGGCGGTGACGGTGAGGATGAACTTGGTGCCGGTGGCGCGGGTCAGGGCGATGTCGGCCTTCCAGCCCGCGGGAGCCACGACGAAGAGGTTGTCCGTGGTGAACTCGGCGCTACCCTCGGCGGTGCATTGTATGGTCGTTGTTTCGTCGTAGAGCAGGGAGAGGCTCGTAGGATTGAACGTCAGGCTGATGCCCGTGTAGCGTGGCACTTGGAAGGTGCCGCCGTTGTTGGCCAGCTTGAAGATTACGTAGTCGGCGTTCGTCGTGTCGACGCTTTCAAAGAAGCTGTCGCCTTGCGGGCCCGTATCGCCCGTGTCACCTTTCTCGCCGTCCTCGCCGCTGACGCGCGTCCAGGTCTTGCCGCCGTCCACGCTCAGGTAGATGGCGTCGGCTGCGATGGGGTTGTTCTGCGAGTCGG
>ERZ827452.331-NODE-331-length-68807-cov-4.996466_pt1 | contig 68807 bp, 83 predicted proteins | sample MGYA00519866_ERZ827452 | MGnify/ENA primary metagenome ERZ827452 (study PRJEB31778, sample SAMEA3449307) | human gut metagenome | biome: human gut; feature: human-associated habitat; material: faeces | place: United Kingdom | collected 2010/2012 ... | reverse complement strand
AAGAAAATATCAATGTTTTTGAGATTTTTTCTCAAATTTTATTGATATTCCCTATTATTTTTTATTTGATTATGTATCGAAGTTTTATCTGTCTATATACAAATAATTCAAACTTCTGCATAACGTTTCGTTATTATTCGTATTTTATAACACATATTTAGATATAAGCGAATTTATCATTCTTATATCAACATTTGATTTAAAATCAAATTGTAATATATGTCCATTACTAAATGTAAGGATTAGTTCGCTATCTATATCCATAAAGCCGGCTGTTTCTATTCCATAATACTGTATTTTTGAATACGGATATGAAAAATATGCAATTTTTTTACCTGTGACTCCCTTTACATTTACAACAAAAATTCTATTATTAGTAAATATAACCTGATCTCTAATAGTTTTAAATGCACACATTATTTTTTCACCATCTACTAATAATTTCTCAACTTCTGGTCGTACTTCTTTTATTTCTATAGCTTTTAAGTTTAAAAAATTAGAATCTAAATTAATTCCTGTAGAAATATTTGGCATAACATCCCCTCCTTTTTTATTTTTAGCAATATAATTATATCATATTTTTAAAAGTCATCTAATTATGTAATATAATATCGAATTTTATTTTGTAATCAAATAAAAATTCAATATTTATTCAAATACACTTTCATATTCTAATGGTACAATATTTTCATATAATAAAGTAAACTGTGAATTTACTTGCTTATAATCATGATAATGTCCAAAATACCATCTTTTAAATGTGCATTTTTCTGAAATCTGCTGTAAATAGTCAGTTAAAATATCTCTTTTATATATTGGATTTATTAATGCTTGTATACTTGTTGGACAACAGTGAGATATGATGTAATCGACTTTATAATTTACTTTTTCTAGATTTTTTATTCCGTTTTCCATTTCTTGATTTGTTGGAAGCTCTAAATCCCACCATGAAAAATCTCTAATTCTAAAATATGCTCCTCTTTTACGATAATTATATATTTTTTCTTCTTCATCTAAGTTCAATATCCCATCTTGAATATCGTGCGATCTAGCACCACCAAAAGCAAATATTTTTTTATTGTCAATGTCGAAGATTTCTCCTCTCATTAAGTGTAATACTGAATTTCTTATTTTATGCACTTTTCCACAATGCCATTCTTCGACCGGATAATTATATAACCTCGCATAATTCTCATGATTTCCATCTACAAATAAAGTTGTAAAATTTTTATTGTCTAACCAATCTAGTAGCTCTTTTTCTCTACTACTCTCTTCTTCAAATGTCCATACTCCTCCAAAATCTCCACATATTATTACATAATCATCTTTTGTCATTTCGGATTGTATTGGAAAGTTTTCTTCTGTAAATCTTGAAAAATCACTATGTGTATCGCCTGTAATGTATATCATAATTCTCACCTTCTTTTAGAATTCTTCATTAGAGTAGTCCCTTCCAAATTTGCTTGGAGTAAAATACTTAACTTCTCCCTTATCATTTACTGAAAATATATGTAAACACAAAACTTCTGCTATTTCTTTTGGTATTCTTCTTAATGCAACTTGTGCTGATTCCCAATATAGTCCTAATCCATATTTATATGCATGATTTATTCCAGATATTTTTCTATCTGTTTTGGAAATAGAATATCTTTTTACATCCATTCTTGTTATTATTTGTCCTAAAGCATTCAACCATCCTTCTCTATTGATTGACTTAGCAGATTTTGCATAGGATTTGCCTTTACACTCAATATAAAAATATTCACTATTTCTTTTACCACCAACTAATTTTATATCAACACCATGTTAATGTAATTCACTCTTTTTTACTTTTTCTTCATGCCAATTAACATTTTCTTTATTTAGCACGAATTCAATTACTTTATTTACAACAAATTGCTCTGTGATTTTTTCATTCATTTGCATTAATCCCCTTTTATATATTAGTTTTCTTCAATCATTCCTTTGCATTGTAATTCTGCTTGTCTAATAACTAATTGAACTGCAGAATCTCTTTTAACTGGTGGATAATCATATTTTATTAATAGTTTTTTTATTTCATATCTCATTCTAGCTCTAGCATCTTTTCTAATATCCCAATCTATTGTCATATTTGAATTTATTGTATCTACTAATTCTTTTGCTATTTTTACTAAAGTTTCATCTTTCATCAATTCTTTAACCTGAGGATCATTGCCTAATGCATCAAAAAAGGCTTTTTCTTCAACTGATAAATTATATTCATTTCCTGCTGCTAGTTCTTTTTCAATTTCGTTTTTTAGATTTATCATTTCTTGTATTATTTTTTCTATATCTTCTACACTTGTTCTTTCATTGTATGCTGTTGCTATTTTTTGAAATTTTGTAGAGAATTTTTCTTGCATAACAATATTTTGTATTCCCACTTTTTCAACATAATCTTTTAATGCCTGATTCAAGATTTCTACTGCAATGTTCTTTTTTTGCATTTTTGCTATTTTATTCATCAATTCATCACTTAGAAGCATTATTCTATTACTATTTTGTACTTTTCCAATTTGTAACATTTCATCATCTTGGATTGCTCTTTCAAGCATTTTTCCGACATGTTCATTAATTTCTTTGCTATCTATTGTATTTCCACTATTGCTTAATTTTTTTATAAATGACCTAACTGAAATAAAAAATAATATTTCGTCTTTTATTTCTTGTGTTAGTTCTCCTGCACATAATGAATATAAATTTTTACAATCATAACTATATTTTAAAAATTCTTTTTTAGTCTTTTCATCTTTTAAAACCCAGTCTGCTCCTGCCATAATTATTTCATATTTATCACTATCTGTTGTTGTAGCAAAATGACTATATATAAATCCATGGAATATATTTCTTATTAATTCAATTTTGTCCATTAAAACTTTAACAATTTCTGTGTTGTCTACTACTTTTCCTTGATCACGTTTTGTATAAGTCTTTAATGCATCTATTAACCATCTTTTTAATCCAATATAATCTACAATTAGTCCTCCCTGTTTGTCTTTAAATACTCTATTTACTCTTGCTATTGCTTGCATTAAGTTATGTGCTTTCATTGGCTTGTCTACATACATTGTTCCTAGTGATGGTACATCAAATCCAGTAAGCCACATATCCACAACAATTGCAATTTTGAATTCTGAGTTATAATCTTTAAAATCTTTTTCAAGTTGATGTTTATCTTTTGTAGATCCAATTGCTTTTTGCATTTCTTCATCATCTTTATTATTTGATGTTATTACCATATGTATTTTATTTTTCCATTCTGGCTTTAATTCTAAAAACTTTTTATACATTGTATATGCTGTTCTTCTCGAATAGGCAACAACCATTGCTTTGTTTGCAACTGTATTTTCAATATCACTATAATTTTTTATAATATCTTTTACTATAAGTTCTAATCTATCTGGATCTTCAATAATTTCTTGCATTTTTGCCATTTCTTTTTTAGATTCATTTAATGTTTCTTCATCTACGCCTTCATCCTTTTCAAGATATGTGTAATAATCGTCTATCTCATCTAATATTTTTTGATTTAATCCAACTCTCGCCATTCTAGCTTCATACATAATTGGTACTGTTGCACCATCAAGAATTGCTTGAGTCATATCATATGTATCTATTACATTTCCGAAAATTTCTGATGTTGACTTATCTTTTGTTTCGACTGGTGTACCTGTAAATCCAATATAAGTAGCATTTGGAAATGCTGTATGTAAATATTTTGCGGTTCCATATTTTTTATATGCTATCATTTTTTCTTTATCAAATTTCATTGTAGCATCTATTCCATAATGGCTTCTATGTGCTTCATCAACTAAAACTAAAATATCATCTCTTTTGCTAAACACTCCTGTTTCTTCTTCAAACTTTTGTAATGTTGTAAAAAATATTCCTCCTGATATTCTATTTTCTAGCTTATCATTTAAATCTGCTCTGCTTTCGATTTGCACTGGTTTTTGTTTCAAAAATTCTGAACATTGCGAAAATGTATTGAATAATTGATCATCTAAATCATTTCTATCTGTAACTACAACAATACTTGGATTTTTTAATATTTTTATCATATTTGCTGAATAAAATACCATAGAAAAACTTTTACCTGATCCTTGTGTATGCCATAATATTCCTGCTTTTCCTGTTCTTTCATTATACGCTTTTTCTGTGCTTTTAATTGCTTTTTTTACACCAAAATATTGATGATATGCTGCTAAAATTTTATTATCTCCACTCCACATTATAAAGTTATTTATAATGTCCATTATTCTGTCTTTTTCCATCATTCCATTAAATAGTGTATTATGAGTTGCCATATTTTCTCTTACAACATCTGTATCTTCAATCTTCTTCCATTCTGAGAATCTACTCCATGGACTTGTTATAGTTCCTGCTCTTGCTTGTACACCATCACTCACTATTAAAAATTGATTATAATAAAATAATGTCGGAATATGTACGTTTTGATATCCTTTTAACTGGTTATATCCATCTTCTAATTTTACTTCTTCTCTCGTTGTGCTTTTTAATTCAATAACTACTAGGGGCATTCCATTAATAAACACAATTATATCAGGGCGTTTTTCACTTTCTTCAATAATTGTATATTGATTAATTGCTTTAAATGTATTTATTTCTATATTATTAAAATCAATTACTTTTATTGTTTTGTATCTAGTTGTTCCATCTTCTTGAATTGGAACTTTTACTCCTTCTAATAAATACTGTGTAAATTGTTTATTGTTTAATATTGTATTATTATTGTCCAAATTTTTTATCAAACGGATAACTTCTTTAATGTCTTCATTTGTAATATTTTTGTTTAATTTTGTTATTGCACTTTCTAAATCATTATCCAATATTACTTTTGAATAGTTTTCTCTATCTAATTCATATCCATTTATTGTTTCGTATCCTAAATTTGTTAATAATTCCATTGTTATTTTTTCTAGTGTTGCTTCATCAAACATAATTTGCCCCCTAAATTATATTATTTCATTACTATATTCATAAATTTTTTTCCATTATTATTCATTGTTAAATAACTGTCTTGTCTATTACTCATTACACCATTAATTGTAGAGATTGTTGAAGACTTAAATGTCATACCGATTATTCCTAAAGAATTCAATCTTTCAACCTTATATATATCACTTCTATTAGTTGTATCACTAATTCTACCTAAATATACTTCTTGTAAAAAACTAAAATCTTGTATAAATAGTCTATTAATAATTTCTGAATATTCACAAAATTCATTCCAATTTAATAGCTGACCAACATAATCCTTAAAAACTTTAGATAACATTATGCTTTTTTCTCTATCTATGAAGTTATTTAATAGTAGTATAATTCTCCCTAATTCATCTTCACATTTTTTTGGATCATTTTCAATTCTTTTTTTATATTCTTCTATTTTGTCTTGTCTTATCTCATTTCTATTAAATTCGTTTATAAATACCAATGTTTGTTTCAATAAATTCCTATCATGCACATTCTTTCCAACTTTTAATACTCCTACTATTGTTTTAACTATTGGTATTTCCTTTAGAATTCCTCCATCTATTATTGAGTCGATTCCTATTTCTAAATAGTCTCCTATTATATCTTTTGAATCATCAAATAGTGATTTTTCAAAATTTTCTACTAATTCATCCATTTTTTTGCTCCTTTTCGTCACACAAATAGTAATTTGTATGATTAAATTTCTATTTTATCTAGGTCTATTTCTCCATTCATAAGTTTTGGTAGTAACGTATCTCTTAATTGCTCTAATGTTTCATTTTGCTTATTATTAAAATAAATTTTTTCTAAAGTTAAATCAAGTAATTTTGTAATTTCATCTTGGTCTGATGAATATTTAACTTTAAAACTTGATAAATCTTCATAATTACCTTGTGGAAATGTTCCAGATCTTGACTCTGTTTTTAGGGTAAAATCTTCAATTGCTTCTCGTGATGTCAAATAAAAATATAATACAGAACTCGATACAATATCTTTTTTATTTCTTACAACCATTAATCTTGTAGAAGCAATATAATCATTATAATCATCCATTAAAGCATAACCAAAATGCATATTTCTTGGTCTTATTTGAGAATATAGTACATCATATTTTTGAAATCTCTTTTTAAAATGACCTTTTAAATCTTTATTATCTACAAAATCAACTTTTGGAAAATTTCCTAATGTTACATCGCTACTATTTAATAACTTAACTTTTTCATTATTGTTTTTATTATAGTCTAAGATTTCGTCCGCCATATCTTTTATAAATAATTCTTCATCACAACTTGTTAACCATTCTTCAAATCTTAATTTTGCTAAATTAAGCAAATTATCATTTGTTTAATTATTAAGCCACATTATATAACAAATTATCATTTGTCTGAATATTTAATTCTATTTTTTGATCAATTATATTTAATATTTTTGCTGCTCTTTTTTGATAATCATAAGCAGGTATATTTATTTCTATATTATTAAGTATTTCCTGTGTCATAAGAGGGTGACTTGACCCTATATGTAATGAATTTATATTAATACTTTTTAGTAAATAATAAATAAAATTATAATCAAACCCTTCTTTTACATTACCAACTATAGCATTATCTGATATCCAACACTCATCATTATTTCTATATACACATCCACAATATGCTCCAACTCTGCCAATAATAATATTATTCTTCTCTGCATTATAATTATTAGTATATCCTAAAATACCATTCCCACCATATACTGGAATATTTCCGATTTCATAATTTCTTTTTTTTCCATTTTTAAATTTAATTGCTTTTTCTAATTTCATTTTTTCACCCTATGTACTTTCTATGTGATATTTTCACATTACTTTGATTAACCATTGCATAATGCATTGTAGTTTCAATTTTTACATGTCCCAATAATTTTTGTACTTGTTCTATGGGCATTCCTTTATCAATTGCCATTGTGGCTAGTGTTCTTCTAAATTTATGTGGATGAACTTTATTTATTTCTGTTTCCAAACCTAATTTTCTAACTATCAATTCAATTCCAGCAATTGATAATCTTTGATGAGGTTTATTTTTTGAAACAAATAAAGCTTCGTTATCATCTTTTCGTGTATTTATATATTGTCTTAAATGTATTTTTGTTCTTGCATCAAAATATACTTCTCTTTGTTTATTCCCTTTTCCAAATACTTTGCAAGATCTATCTTCAAAATTAATATCTGAGATATTTAGCTTTATTAATTCACCAACTCTTATTCCCGTTGAATATAACAATTCAATTAGTACTAAATCTCTAATGCAATTACTTGTGTCTCGTAACTTTTCAAGATTTTCATCTGTTAAAGTTTCTTTTATTATTGTTGGTGTTTTTACCTTATGTATTCTCCTAACAGGACTCTTTATAATATAATCTTCATCCTCTAACCAAGCAAAAAAACTAGATAAAACTCTTCTTAGATTATCAATAGTTACTGCATTACATTTTGTATTTTCTTTGTAATCTGCTAAATATTTTCTGATTTCCTCTGTTTGAATCTCTTTAATTGGCTTATCTATTGTATTTATTAATTTTTCGATGATTTCTCTGTAATATTTCAAAGTTCTAGTTGAACACCCTTCTACTTCTTTTGCAGAAAGAAATATATTTATATAATTATCATTGGTTTCTTTTATCTGTTGCTTTTCTTTTTCATCAGTTAAAATATTTATTTCAACTTTTTTTAAATTATTCTCAAGTGTTTCTTTTAATTTTTCTAATTGATATTGAGTTAATACAAGTGCCATATCATTTGTAATATTAATAATTATGTCTGTTTTAATCATATAATATTCCTCCTTTAAAGAATATTATATCATTTTATGTAAATTAATTAAACAAATAGTAATTTGTATGATTAAATTTCTATTTTATCTAGGTCTATTTCTCCATTCATAAGTTTTGGTAGTAATGTATCTCTTAATTGTTCTAATATTTTATTTTCGTTTATATTTTGTAATATTTTATGTAATAATATTTTATATTTTTCCTGTTCATCTATTAATAATTTTGGTACTTTCAAATTACCAACAAATACTCTATCTGTATGTGGTATTGCTGAACCTGTATTTTTACTTTGTATTAAATCTTTATAATATTTCATAATAAAGTATATAAATTCAGAAATATATTTGCCATCAATGCAATCAACTCTTGATAATGTAGAGCCTACAAGGCCTTGTCCACCATAATAAACCTCTCCACTACTTGCTCCATCCATAACCATTAATAAATCATTATTTGCTAATACCATTTTAGTAGGATCTGCATAATTTACTTCTTGTCCATTCAAGCAGGCTATTGTTAAATATTTTTTATACCCCTCTTTTAGCTCATGTGTTATATCTGAAGGCTTCTTTCCCTTAACAAATTTAATAACATTTGACAATACTTCATATTCTGTTTTTTTGTTAAAATCTTCTTTTAATAATTCTAGGCCTATCTTTAACAAATTATCATTTGTCTGAGTATTTAATTCTATTTTTTTATCAATATCAAATAATACTTTTGATATTTTCTTTTGCTGCGATTTATTAAAATCTAGAATCTCTATATTTTCCAATTCTTTTCTATTTATAGAATCAAATACTGTTCCAGTAGATTTCATTTTAATTTTTTTAATAGAATTTTTCAGCAAATAATATAAATATTGATTATTACCATTTTTCATTTCTATTGAACATAGACCTCTGCCAATACATATGTCTTTATTAGCTATATTCAGATCCCCTACTGGTGCTCTTACGCTCATTAACACTGAATTCTTTTTGCCAATTTTTTTAGGTTCTGTTGTCCAAGTATCAATTGTTGGATATAAAAAACCAAAAGTTTTATTTCCCTGTAAAAAAGGAATCCCTCTTCCATTATTATTGTAAGAACTTCCACTTGGAGATTGTCCCATATTAATATCTGCTATGTCCTTTAATTTAATTTTATTAAACTGCATTTTATACCTACCTTTTTTATTATTCTACCACTGAAATATAATTTCATCACTTTCATTTGCAATGTTTATAAATTCTTTTGTTTCATCTAAAATAACATTAATATTTTTTCCATCTTCTAGTTTACATTTTATTATAACAACGTTGTTATCTTCGCATTCTTCAAATTTAGCGTTTTCTATTCTTACTATTGATTTTCCTAATGCATTACTAACTTTTTCTGAAAAATACTCTGTTCTTGAAAACTCTATATACTCAGATAAGTCTCTTAAATTGTATTCTTTGCAGATAAAATCAATAATGTCTGTATCGCTCTTTGCACTTGCAGCTTTACCTTTTCTTTCTTTTATTTCATCATTCCAATTTAAGCCATTAAATATATTATCATTGGTTGCAATTATATATTCAGAATTTTCTTTCTCCATCTTTTCTTTAATACTTTCTAATATAACAACATCTTTAAATCCAGCATCGCTAAATTTTTTGTTATTAATTCCTCCAAAAAAGAATGGTTTCTTCTTTTGAATAGCTCTTTCTATAATGGAATAAAATTTATCTTGGCTTGGATATGGTAAGATTTCCATATATCCTTTCTCTTGTGAAATATATTTATTAAAATTCGACTTTAAATAATCCTCATACTCTTTTACATTGGAATATCTATTTCTAATAATATTAATGTCATATCCAACTTTAACAAAATCTGATTTTATTGAATTATACCCATCATCTAAATTATCTATCTTTTCTTGTATATTTTTGTACTCTTCAATATAATGTTTATATATTTCATCCAATACTATTTGTGGAATAATTATTTTAAAATTATTGTAACCATTATACGTGATAAATCTTTTTAATCTACCATATACATTATTAAATTTAAATTCAAATAATTTCTTATTTTGAATTTCTATTACATTTGTATCCAAAAATATATTTACTTTTCTCATATTTCATATCCTATTGATTTCAAATTGTTTTTTATTTCTTCATCCAGTTTTTCACCTTCTTGCATTTGTTCTGCAAGCTTTGATGTTAAGTCTTTCATTTTCTCTTCAAAGGGTATACCATCATCTTCAACTTCCTTTGTTCCAACATATCTTCCTGGTGTTAAGACATAGTTGTTTTCTTTTATTTCAGAAATATCAGCTACTTTACAAAATCCTGCAATATCTTCGTAATTTACATTATTAATAAAATTATGATATGTACTTGAAATTTTATTAATATCTTCATCAGAAAGTTCTCTTAACTTTCTTGTAACCATATTTCCCATTTCTCTTGCATCAATAAATAATGTTTTCCCAGTTTGTTTTTTATTTCTATTTATAATCCAAATACTACAAGGAATTGTAACTGTATAAAATAAATTTGATGGCATCGCCAAAATACAATCTACTAAATCTGATTCTAATATATTTTTTCTTATTTCTCCCTCTCCTGAAGTATCAGAAGATAATGCTCCATTGGCTAATATTATTGCTGCTTTACCATTTATTGATAATTTATCTATCATATGTTCTATCCATGCCATGTTAGCATTTCCTTTAGGTGGTATTCCATACTTCCATCTTGGATCTTGTAATAATTTTTCTTGTCCCCAATCACTTATATTAAATGGTGGATTTGCTAGAATAAAATCGGCTTTTAATCCTTTATGCAAATCATTTTGAAATGTGTCATCTGCAAATTTTCCAATATCACCATTTAAGCTTCTAATTGCTAAATTCATTTTTGCTAATTTCCATGTTGTTGGATTCTTTTCTTGTCCATATATTGCTAAATCTTGTACTTTTCCTTGATGTCTTTCAATAAATTTTGTACTTTGTACAAACATTCCTCCTGAACCACAACATGGATCATATATTCTTCCTTTATATGGTTCTATCATTTCTACCATTGTTCTAACAAGACATGCTGGAGTATAAAATTCTCCACCTTTTTGTAATTCTTTTGCTGCAAATTCTCCTAAGAAGTATTCATATATTCTTCCTAAAATATCTTTGTCTTGAGCTTCTTTACTTCCAATTTTTATATTTGTAAATAAATCGATTAATTCTCCAAGATTTACGTTTCTATAATCTGGACTGTTATACTCTTTTATTAATACTCCCTTTAATGATGGATTTTCTTTTTCTATTTCATCAAGTGCTTCGTCTATATATTGTCCTATATTTGCATCTTTACAATGTGCATTTAAATATTCCCATCTTGCTTTAGCTGGAACATAAAAAATATTATCCATTGTATATGAATCTCTATCTTCTTCCATCCCATCTCCATTTTCAACTAATTGGCGATATCTTTCTTCAAATGCATCAGATATATATTTTAAAAATATTAATCCTAATATTATAAATTTATAACTAGATACTGGAACTGCCCCTCTCATTTTGTCAGCTGCTGCATATAGTTTTTTCTCTAGTTCTTGTAACTCTTCTTCACTATTCATTTTACCCTCCAAAAAATTTCTAATTATCCTATTTATTTTATATCACATAATACAATTTTTAACAATAAAATCCCCATATTTTAAGCTATTTTGTCGAAAAAGTTTTTATAATTTCTAATGTTTTTCACCACTTATTTTGTAACTCATTAATTACACTCCATACCTTTCCTATTTCTTGTTTCACTTCACTTAAATCAACAGTATAAATTCTTCCACTATTCGCCAAATAAGTTAATTGGTTTATATTATTTCCTATCCTTCTAAGTTCTGATACCACTTCATTTAATCCGTCAACTATCACTATATCTTTATCTAAACCTTGTTCAATCAAATATTCTGATAAATTTAGTTTAGCAATTTCGCTTTTTTCAATCAATTTTCTCTTCTCTTTTTCACTAACTCTAATTGTTATAATTTTATCCTTCTTCAATTTATCATCTCCATTTCATAAAAGGGTTTGGGATTTTCCCAACTATCAAGAACCCTTTGTGTACACAAGGGGGAATCTTGCTAAAAACATTTCTCTTATTTCACTTCTTTTTGCTCCCAAACAATATAAAAAGAAAAGTGACATTTTTATCTGCCACTAATCATTTCGCATCTAAAGTAATTTAGCTTATACTCCAGTTATCTCAACTATTTCGTAGTGATTCCCTAATTAGGGAATCGCTCATTCTATGGTCATCATCCTTAATTTCAATACCACCACACATTTCATATAATCTTGAAATTATTGAATCAACAATACTATAATTTTTATTTATACATAATCTTTCTCTTAATTGATTTCTGTTATAATTTGTGGTTATAACAATCGGCAAATAATTATTATATCTATTATTTACTATCAAAAATAATTTTTCTAATACCCATTCTGTTGGCTTTTCTTTTCCTAGATCATCAATCACTAAAAGATCAACACTAGAATATAAATTCAAATAATCTTTATCAGAAACTTCTGTATCGCTATATGAATCTCTAATAAAATCTAACAATTGTATTAAAGTTCCAAATATTAGTGATTTTCCATTCTTAATAATTTCATTTGCAATACATGATGCTAAATAAGTTTTACCTACACCATAAGCTCCTGTTATAAAAAGTCCTTTATTTGTTGTTTCTTTTATCAATTTATCTACATATTTTTTAGCATTTTCATAAGTATTTTTATTCTTATTTGTTATTTTATAATTTTCAAATGTGCTATTTAATTGACGTTTTCCTAAATTATTATTTTAAAATAATTTATTTATTTTACTTAAATTGATTTTTCTTATTTTGTCTTTTTCAATGTATTCATCGTATTGTTGCCAAATTTTACTAGCTTCATTACAGGTACATCTTTCGTATGCTGTTGCTATATCTTTATAAACAATATTGACATATAGTGCAGTATAATCATTTATATGTAATAACTTTCCACAGAATTTGCACTGTTTGTGCATTTTATTATCAGTATCTAAAACTATGTCAGAAATCAATTGTTTTGAATCCACTACCATTTTCACCTGCCTTTATATCGTCTTCTAATCTATTATTTTCTATTTTATTCTTTTCTGCTATATTCTCTTCTTCCACGTTACTTGACGTTTGTGTAACGTTACTTTCTTCTTTTTTCTTATCTCTAAATCTTTTTTGTCTTGTTCTATTTTGTTCTAAAATTTTCTCATATTTATCAATACTTTGATACTTATACCAGTTTTTAATTATATATGTATTTTCCTGATATATTAGCATTTCTAAATGGATTAATTTGTTCAATATATTTTCCATTTTTGCATCCGTTTTGTGAATGATTGTTGCAAGTTCATGCACTGTCATTGGATTATTTTCTGAAATCATTAACTTTCCTTCTTGCATACATCGTCCTGCTATTGTTAATAATTGAATCCATACTCTAAAAAATGTGTCCCCATCACGTTCTTTGAGTAATATTTTGATTTTGGAATTTGCAAATATATCTGTAAACACTTTAATCCATTGCATGTTCTCCCTCCTTTACTTTTTTAACGATTCTTGTTCTTTGCTGTTTAGATATTCATCTAGTGCTTGTACTCTAAATAATACTCTTCCACCAACTCTTGCACATGGTATTTGTTTTCTTCTTACTAATTGGTTTACTAACCAATATGATATTCCTAAATACTCTGCTGTTTCTTTCATTGTTAGTGTTTTTCGTTCTACCTTTGGTAATTCTGGCATATAATCACCTCCTTTTATTTTGTTGACTATTTTTTTCTTAAGTTGTATAATTGTGCTATACAATTATTTATTGTTATTTTAATTGTATGCATTGTAAAAATAAACCCAACAACCTATAATTGTTTTTATTTTTTTATATTGTAGGTATAAGGAGGCAAAATGTATCCAACAATTGATATCATATTTGATCTAGAAAAAAATGAAGAAATGTTATCATATAAAAAGCTAAAAAAAATAGATAATTATTATTTTTCGGAATACATAGATAAACCAAGAACGGAAAGTCTTGGATCATTTCTTGTAGATTTTTTAAATACTGATATGCATAAAGAAGAAAATATAAAAAATTTCATTACCGAATATTGTTTTGAATATTGCTATAATATATTAAACCCAAACAAACAAAGTAATAATTTTCTTCTTATTTCTGAAAAAGAATATTTAAAACAAATCAATAAAATTGTAAAAAAATTCAAACAAATTTTTATTGATGAATATGAAACATTTTGGCAAATTTCAATTGAAAAATATAGATTACAACATATTTATGAAAATTCAAAATTTACCGATCCAGAATCAGCTAAGTATTATAAAGATAAACTATCAAAGCTGTTGCCATCAGACTATTTAAAAGAAATGGCTGATTATGACATGGATGAATCACATAGCAATATTTCAATTGACTTCTCTTTTTCACATTTTTCAAATATTGAAATTTCAGATAGAATACCTTTTGCATATAAAAGTGGTTCTTTTAATAGTATTTTGTACTTATCACTTAGACAAATTGCTAGCTCTAAATATTTAATTTGTAAGTGTGAAAATTGTGGAAAATTTTTTATTCCATATACTAATCATGATACCAAATATTGCGATAATATATTTAAGAACAATAAAACTTGCAAAGAATTAGCTCCTGAGATAGCTTATAAGCTAAAACTTAAACAGGATCCTTTATTAAAAAAATATCGTTCTAGATATCAATCTTTGCAAAAATCTGCATCTTTAAATCCTGAACTTAATGTACAAAGATATGAAGATTTTAAAAAGATTGGTGCCATAAAGAAAAATGATTATTTAAATGGTAAAATTAGTAGCAATGATTTTGAAGAATGGATAAATAGTACAAAAAAAAGAAGTACAAAGTAAAAAAAATTGTATTTGAAATTTTTCAACTTTGTACTTTCTCTTATTTTATAATATCTTTTTTAATTCTTCATATTCTTCAGGATTTTTTTGTTTATCTATGCTATTTAAAATTTTTTCTTTATTTATACTTTCCAATATTGTCCCTGAAAATCTAATTCCTTCTTTTATATTTTCTAATAAAAATTTTGCCAAATGCATTGGAATTCCAATTCTTTGTAATTCTATATTCTTCAAATCTGTTGTACCATACTCAATATAAGTAGTCCAATCTGCTCCTGCATTTTCTTTTCCATATTTTTCGCACATTAATAGATAATAATTTGACATATAATTTTTAACTTTAAATCTTAAATCATTATCTATAGTTCCCATAATTTCATTAATAACTTGATTAATTTGTTCTTTATTTTTTTCACTAAATGTTTCCGGGTATCCTATTTTATTATATATCAATCCTCTCATGGAATAAAATCTTATAGATGTTTTTATTATCACTTTCAAAGGTTTTCCATTCATCCAATTATACATAAGATGCTTTAAAAATCCTAATCTTTTACGATTTCTCACCAAAGGCTTATCTCCTTTTGATTCTTCTTCTTTCCAATTATAACAATCATATAGTACTTCTAATACTTTTTTGCAATTTTCTTTAGTTACTTCATTTGGAAACTTATAATTTTCTTTCATATTTAAGATTCTATTTTGATATTTAGGATTTATCTCTGAAGATTGTTCTAATATATATATTGGAACATCATTATTTTTTTCGCTTTCATTTATAATTTTTTTTGCTTCTATGTTTTTTTCTAAAAATCCTTTTATCAGCATCGATGAATTATTTTCATTTGCATGCATTACAACCAAATTTCCAAAATGTTTCCATATTTTTTTCTGTACCTCTGTTGCATTCTTATTAGTAAATTTTTTACCTTCAATAGCTAAACCTATATTTTTATAGAAATTGCCTTTACCTGTTATAATCGTCGATTCTGCATCTCTTATATTATCACATTTTAATAAATCTTTATCTATATTTATTCCTTGCCATGAATTGCTTTTTGTCGAATATCTTAAACATATAACATTCCCTATTAACTCATATTTTAGTCTACCTGCTCTACCGGCTAAATTACAAAAATCAATTTCAGAAAATCTGCTTTTTGCTATTGAATTACTTAAAATAAATATATTTTTAGCGGGTAAATTAACGCCCTCTAGTAAAGTAGAAGTACAAAACAAATAGTCAATTTCACCGTGTATAAATAATTCTTCTATTTTTTCTCTTATATTTTGTGGTAATTTTCCAAAATGGAATCCCACTCCTCTTTCCAGGCAGTCAATTAAATAGTATTCATCATATATATTTTCTTTTATCGATTTTATAACTTGATTTATTTTTATATTTGTTTTCTTTGGTAATGTTCTAGCAAAATTTATAGCAATTTTCATTGTATCATTTATACTATTACAATAAATAATGTTTTTATTTTCTTTTCCTATTAATTTAATTACTTCATTAACTTTTTGAGTGTTTTTCATATTTTCGAAAGATATTTTACTTTCTATTTCAACTGCTTCTAGTTTATGATTTATAGCATAAAATTTTTCTTCAAATAAATCAATGTAAAATTTATTTTGATTTACTGGGCTCTCATAGATATTCATCTTTTCTTCTTGCGATTTTTCAAATAATTCAAGAAAAATTCCTGCATTCGGAATATTAGGTGAAGCAAAATATAATTTTATGCTTTTTCTTTGTGCCAAAAGTATTGCATGATAATATAATGCCGCTCTTGTGTCTTTATTCGAAATAATTTTCTGTGCTTCATCAATAAACATATAGTCTATATTAGGGTTATCATTGTTTCCAAGGTATGTAATTAGTCTCTCTGGTGTAAAAATAAATATATATCTTTTTCTCTCTTTTATATAAATATTAGGAATGTCTGGATATTCAACGATTGCATACTTATTATTTTGTATACTTTCTTTTAATTGATTCCTTATTTGTGTTTTTAAGGCTCTTGTAGGAACTAAAATTGCAATATTATCAATACCATTTCTCTCTTCAATAATATATTTAATAAATTCTTCTATAATAAATGATTTTCCAAAAGAAGTTGGTCCTGAAAAACTATAGTGATTGCTATTTTTTAATTTATTAAACAACTCATACTGTTTGTCTGTAAATGTATATTTATTATCAGGCGTACTTTGATACGTTTCTTTTATAGCTTTATCAATTCTTGTTTCTACATCAATATATAAGTTTTTTTCTTTATTGATTATTTTCTCCGCTGGAAAATTTCCTAATTTTATCAATATTGATTCAGCAACTATCTTAAATTCTTCATTGTTTTTATAAAATTCATTCATATAGCTTATAATTTTATATGCCTCTTGTCTATGTTGACTATCAACTGCTCTTGATAAAATATCAGCATACCTAAGTAAATCTTCACATTCTTTAATCGTTAACTGACAACTATTTCTTGCTTGTAATATTTTATCAAAATACATTTTTTCAATCTTACTAAATAGATAATTATAATATATGTCATTATCCGTTTTTAAAATCATTTTTTCTATCAAATTCACTTTAATATATCTCCCAATATCTTTTTTCTATTATTTTCGATTTCCGTAAATGGTACTATATAAATATAAAAGCTATGTCCTTCTAATTGCTTGTTTTTTATTCTAGTTTCTATGCTTTGTGATATATTATCAATCTCATTTATAATTCTAGATTTTATCAAATTTCTAAAATCCTCTGGTAATAATTTCTTCTCAACATTTGTTATATCTATTTGGTATCCAATAAAAATTCCAAATGCATCATCTACATCAAAATCGTTTTTTCCCTTTGGATATATTATATCCATTAAAAATTCTTCATCCTCTGATGAGAATTCTTTATTTAAATTATCACTAATTAATCCTTTTTCAAATGTAATTCCTGATTTTTCTTTTCCTTTTGAATTAACTTCGTTTTTAAATTCTTTAATTGATTCAAAAGCATCTCCTATTGCATCATACAAATTTTTATACATTTTTGATTCTCCAAAAATTAATTGATAATTCCCATTATTAAGCTTTAAATAATGAACTCCATCTGAACCATTTACATATTTTTTATTAGTTGTTTTTAATTCTAACTTGGATAAAATTTTGGCTGCATTCAAATGACTTTCCAAAAAACAATATAATAATAATTCTCCTAACTCTCCATCATTTTGTGAATAATCAAAAAATTTTTCTTTAGCTTTATGTACTAATGTTCCAGGTTGCTCCTTATATTTTTCCTTAACTTTTCTAGAAATTGCATAACTAATTATTGGATCTCTTAGATTTTCTTCCAATAATTTATAATCAAATTCATTTGCATTAATATTTATCATAAAAATATTTAATTTGTTTTTATTATTAATTTCCTTTTCTTGAATCTTTTTAAAAGAATCTAAAAAATTATTCTTTCCAATACTTAAATTCATATTTTGCCCCCATTTTTACATATTATACCAAATTTTTCCTGCTTTTTCTACATTTTGCTACACTAATTTTATTTATTCTTAATTTTATTTTTGCCTACATTATAATTTTTAATATCTATATATCCCCTGTCGGGTTTTGTTTTCCAATCAAAAAATGTTACAATAAAAACATAGTAATACAAACAATTACTAAAAACAACAGAAAGGAGGCAAAAAAGTGACAGGTAGTATTGAAAAACGAGGAAAAAACAGTTACAGGCTAGTAGTATTCAAAGGATATGACCTAGATGGCAAACCAATAAGGCATCAAAAAACAATACATTGCAAGAAAAAATCAGAAGCACAAATAGAACTTGCAAAATTTCTAACAGAAGTAGAAAGTGGACTAATAGTAGACGGAAACATCCCAACATTTGCACAATATGTAGAAATATGGACAAAGGATTACGCATTAAAAGAACTAGCACCATCAACTTATTATAGATACAAACGCATGCTAGAAACAAGGATAACTCCATATTTTGGACATTATAAACTAAATAAAATCAAACCAACAGACATAATGAGATTTTATGATTTGCTTGAGGAAGATACTCAAATTGTTAGAAGAAAAAACAACAATGAAAAGAAAACAAGAAAGCCCCTATCTCAAAAGACAATATTAGAACATCATCGTTTGCTATCGGCAATGCTTCATAAAGCAGTATATTGGCAACTTATTGTAAGCAATCCTGCTGAACGTGTTCAACCACCAAAAACATCTAAGCCGTTAAGACGTCATTATGATGAAGATCAAACTAAAATTCTTGTTGATAATTTGCAAAAGTTAAAAGGCAATCCAATTAAATATCGTACTGCAATTTTACTTGATATTTTTACTGGAGCAAGGCTTGGTGAACTTGTTGGACTTGAATGGAGTGATATTGATTTAAAAAATGGTATTATCAATATTAATAAGTCTAGTCAATATCTTTCTGAAAAAGGAGTTTTTACTAAAGCACCTAAAACAGAAAGTTCAATAAGAGATGTTGCAATACCTGATTTTATCGTTTCTTTACTTGAGGAATATAAGTTATGGTATGATGAACAAAAATCAATTGTAGGCGATTTCTGGCACGAATCTAATAGGCTATTTGTTCAAGATGATGGTAAACCTATTCATCCATCTACAATTAGCAAATGGTTTGAACAGTTTGTCAAAAAGATTGGATTGCCTGTAATTAATTTTCATGGTTTAAGACATACCAATGCAACTCTTCTTATTTCACAACAAGTGGATGTTGCAACAGTATCTGCAAGGCTTGGTCATGCACAAATTACTACTACATACAATTTCTATGTTCACCCACTAAAATCTCATGATAGGACTGCTGGAAATGTATTAGAGAATTTGTTAATTTCAAGCAAGGCAAATTAGAAATTCAATATTATCTAAAAATCTTTTTTGTAACTCTCATATTTATATTTTTTTGATTTACTTTGTTGCAAAAATAACTTTAAGAATTTTTGTAAAATGAGCTTTTCTTAGAGGTTCTATGTCAATTTAGAAGTTGCTCCCCAATTTCTCCCCAATTTGACATAATAGTGCTATTCTGAAGCATTATAGCAACCAATTTAAAGACAACAAAAAATCGCCACAACCACTCAAGCTGTAACGATTAAATCAAAATTGTAAAGCAAAATTATTTCAAACTCACCTTAGAGTTATGAGTTCTTTTCATCTTCCACTTCATACTCCCACAAACTCAATTTTCCTTTTGCTTCTATTGGTTTTTCAAACACCTCTACATTTTCCATTTGCCAACCATAATTTTCTTTAAACGAACTCTTTGTATATATATCTTTATTCTCTTTTAATAACATTTCTTTAAATTCAGGAGACATTTTTATGCAATCTACTAAAGTTACTTTCCCCAAAATCTTTCCAGTTGGCATATCACTTGGAATATATTTTTCTAATCTTTTCATCGCTTCTTTATCAATCCCTTTTCCCGCGTGTATTAATAAATCTCCTCTATACTTAGTTTGCCAACTTCTAAATTCAAATCTTTTATCTTTTTGCATAATCAAAGTTGCCCATGGTTGTTTTATTGTTAATACTTTCATCATTTTCTCCTACTATAAATAATTATCCATATCTATATTAAAATTCATATTCAAACTTTGCTTGCATTTTTATATACATATTCATTCACTCTTTTCATAAAAAATAAGAGGTAACTTTATTAGCTTAAATATAGGTTATAAAATACCATTAATTTTATTTTTTATACTTTATCACCAAATTACTTAATACTAGTATTCCTCTCTTTTTTCTTTATTTTTTACTAAAAAAACACATTTCTTCATTTGTAGGATATTCATTTTTAGAATATCTATAAATAATCTCTCCATATCTAAGATTTTCAAAAATCTGCTCATTTCCCAAAGGTATTGTATAATATCCTAATGTCCAATTACTTCCATCATAATAATATCCATACACTACAAATCTTGGTTTTACTTTAGCTATTCCCTCAAATAAAATTGCCTTTTTATAATTTGCATTTTTTAAAGTTTTCAATGGTAATTTATAAAAAAAGCGAATTGTAAAAATCGAAATAAGTATCCAAAAAAGCACTCCAATTACTAAAACTAACACTCCTAAAACATCATTAGTTTCTATAGCTGTAATTGAAAAGATAGTTATCAAACCTATTATAATAAACCATACTAAACTCATAAAAATTCCTGCAACAATACAATTTCCTCTTTTTAGTATTTTACTATATTCATTTAACAAATTTGATTTTTCTTCTTTTGATAGTTTTATTGGTTCTTTTTCTACTTTCAAAGCATTTCTATGTACTATCTTTTTTGCTTTTCCATAGTCTATATTTTTTACATATTCTGGAGAATTGTTTCCAACCAACTTCCAGTTGTCACCATCTATTGGAATTAAGTATCTAGTTCCATCATCTCTATAAAAAACAAGTATTCTATCTCTTTTAGTTATACCTTTTGGAACAACACTTTCCATTATATATGGAACATTATTTTCATCTACAAATCCATCTTCGCAAAATAAAATTTTTGTATATGTTTGAAATTCATTTCTTTGTATTATAGTTCCACCTACATATTCAAACTTTTCTCCTAAATCTAATTTATATTTTTCTATCGTTTGTTTTACTATTTCATTATTATAATCTGTCATTACTATTTATAAAAATCTCCTTATCCCTGCCATATAATTTAATTAATCCCAAAGTATTTTTACTGTTCCAACTGTTTTTTCAGGTGCAATATGCATTTTTACAAAATCCCCAACTTTTAAATTATGTTCTTCTTGTTCAGATTTTTTTATTGTTACATCTGCATATGTAAGCTTGTCATAACCATTATTCTGCATTACTTTGTTATGCCATAATACTTTTAAAGCCACTTTATTTCCTTTATCTTTAATTTCATATACCATTCCTTGTTGAATCCATTCATTTTTATTATCTATAAATTGTATATCTGTTAACGCTAATTTATTTTTTTGCTCCTCTGTTATATTTGAAACCATTTTTTCTAATGCTTCCCCATCTTTCTTTGCTATTATAAAGAAAATTCCAATTATAATTGCTACAACAACTCCTGCAATAACATATTCCATAAATTTTATTCCTCCTTAATTAATTTTGCCTTTGATAATTCTAACATACCAATTTCTTTCATACAATACTAATCCTTTTATTTCATGAAATTTATATTTTAAATTATATAACTTATGTTTATTCTTAAAATTATTTTTAACCTTTTAGTATCTTTTCCCTTTTGCAATTAAAGCTTCATCTATTTGATTTGTTCTTTTTATTATTCCAATAAAAAATATCACCATACTGTGCTTTATATTTTTTACATTAATTTTAAGATTTTTGTATTTATATACATCTTTTATCTCAAGTAGATCTTTTTTTAGTATCTGAATTATAGATAGAGATATAGCCACAATTATTTCTATTTCTTCTATATTTACATTAAACAAAACTAATGGCCTGCATAATGTTTTTATTGTACTTGCAATTGTTGTTTTACTACTTATTGCTGAATATATGTATGTAATATTGCATACAATAAAAAATTTTATTGCAACCCATATTGCCTCATTTATTCCACTTATTATTATATTTATAAAAAAAGTAAGTATTATATATGGTAATATTTTAAATAGTTGTTTTATCTCTTTTATTATTGAAATTTTTAGTAATATTATTGCATCTATATTACTTAATATTATTATTCCAAATAAAATTTCAGATTGTGGTAGAAAAAATATAGCGGTTACCATTATAATAAATATAAAAAATTTGAGTATTTCCATTTTGCTATATATCCTCCTACTTTTTTAATTTTATAATTAATTCTTCTACAAATGAATCAATAGTTAAATTTTTATTAGTATCTAGCTTAATCCCATTATTTTTTAACTTTATTAATAACTCTAGCAAAGTTGGAACTTTTATTTCATATTTTTCAAAAACTTTTGACTTTTCTATTAATTCCGATTTTTCTATTTGTTCCACTATTTTGCCATTATTTAAAATTATTGTTCTATCTGCTAATAATATTTCATCTGCTAAGTTTGTTATACATATTATTGTATATCCTTCATTCTTTAGTTTTTGTATTATTTTATATATTTTTTCTTTTCCAATACTATCTATCATTGTAGTTGGTTCATCAAAAATTATATATTGTGGTTTCTTAGCTAAAACTTCTGCAATCATTATTCGCTGCTTTTGACCTAGTGACAAATAATATAAATCATTATTTTTATATTCAAACATATCCACATATTTTAGAACCTCATCTATAACAGCTTCATCTTGTGTAATATACGAAAATTCATCTTTAATATTTCCAAATATTATTTGACTATCTGGATTTTGAAAGACTATGCCCACCTTTGAATTTATTAGCTCTCTATTTTTTCTTTTTGATAAATCAATATCATCTATTAAAATCTTTCCTTCTTTTAATTTTAATATTCCTGAAATAAGTTTTCCTATTGTTGATTTTCCTGATCCATTTTTCCCAACAATTGCTATTATCTCTCCTTTTTTTACTGAAAAACTTATATTTTTTAGAACTTGTTTACCATTTTTATATTTGTACGATACATTTTCTATATTAATCAATATCATCACTCCTCAAATACTTTTCATATGGTTTTCTTAGAGTGCTCTCTAAAAACAATATAACACTTATATGTATTGGAATCATTATTATTTGTTTTACAAATCTCGCTGTAAATAATACAACAAAAGCTTTACCTGTTATTATACTTGTCCAAAATGTGTTTAATACCATATTTACTATTACTGCAACTAATATTGTTGCAATTACAGTTCTTAATGCAAACTGGCTATTTGTATATGTACTATTACTTTTTTTATATAATAGCACTCCATATATATATCCAGCAATTGCTGTACTTATTGTATATCCTAAAAAATATGGTCCTGTTGGAAATAATATTGCTCCTATTATATCACCTAATACATTTACTAATACCGTCCATTTTGGTCCTAACCATATAGCACAAAGCATTGTTGGGATAAATGCAAAACTTATTTTTACTATTGGTGTTTTTATTGATAATATCCTTGATAATATTATTAATAATGCTAAAAATATTGCTGATAATATAATTTTCTTATTTTTTGACATAAAAAAACTCCCTCCTTTATTGCTTTTCCGCAACAAAAGAAAAGAAGTTTATTTTCTTCTTTACAAAATTTCTTTTATTAGCGGAATGCGAAAATAAATAAGCATAAAATTATTTTATTTGCCCTAATAACAACTTCCCGTTTATTAGGTCTTTACTATTTATTTTCTACTCTAATTTTTCTATTTCAAAGTCTAACATATATCTAAGTTATATTCAAGCAAATTTATTAAAAAGGTATTTTTAGAAATGTTTTACTCTGCAAATAAATATTAATAAAATATGTAACTAAAATTATTAATAAAGCATAAATAAAATTTTTACAATGTTATTATCATATTTTTAAAAAATATTTTTATATTTGAATCTGACACACTTTTTTGACATATTAAATGATAAAATTATTATTTAATAAAAGAATATTTATAAACATCTAAAATATTATAGAAACAAAAAAAGCCGTTATATCTATTGATATAACGGTTTTTATTTGGTGGCTTCACCTGGAATCGAACCAGGGACACAGGGATTTTCAGTCCCTTGCTCTACCGACTGAGCTATAAAGCCATACATAAAAAAAAATGGCGACCTGGAACGGGCTCGAACCGTCGACCTCTAGCGTGACAGGCTAGCGTTCTAACCAACTGAACTACCAGGCCGTAAAACAAAAAATATTTAGATAACTAAATATTCTTTGTAAGAAAATGGTGGGCGCAATAGGGCTCGAACCTATGACCTCCTGCTTGTAAGGCAGATGCTCTCCCAGCTGAGCTATGCGCCCGTTTCCTTCGACTCGTTTAGTATACTAAATTCCAATATAAATGTCAATACTTTTTTTAAAGTTTTTTTCATTTTTTTTAATTTTATTTTTTAAAAAAGCTCAAAGTCTTGTGTAATCTAGACTTTGAGCTTCTAATAAAATTATAATTTTCTTATTATTTTAATTCTTCTATTGCTCTTTGCATTTGTTTATCTTCCTCTAAAGATAAGTTAGTAACTTGTTTTAATTCATCAGGAAGTTCAACTTTTATTGTTGGTTCTATTCCTATTTTATTTATTTTATTACGATTTGGAGTATAATATTCATTTGTTGTTATTTTTAAACCGCTACCATCAGATAATGTATAAACAGTTTGAATTACACCTTTTCCATAAGTTGTATTTCCTATTAATTTTGCATCAACATCTTCTTTTAATATTCCTGCTAAAATCTCTGAAGCACTTGCAGAATATTCATTTACTAAAACCACAATTGGCATATTTATAATTGCATCTTCTTTTGCAACAGTTACATCTTCATTTTCTTTTTTATCTTTTGTTATTAATAATGTTTTTCCTTTAGGTACCATAAATTCAGCTATATTTAAAGCTTCATCAACAATTCCTCCACCATTAAATCTTAAATCTATAATTAATGATTTTATATTTTGCTTTTCTATTTCTCTATACTTCTCTAAAAATTCATTTGCACAACCACCTTCAAAAGATGATATTTTTATATATCCAATATTGTTATCTAAAACATTAGAACTTACATGACTAATTTTAATGTTTTCTCTTGTTATATTAAATTCAATTTCTTTTGAGTCTCTTAATACTGTTATTTTTACAGTAGTTCCAGCCACTCCTTTCATCTTTTTAACTGCTTCATTTAATTGTTCTCCTGTATATTCTTGATCATCTACTTTAGTAATTATATCTCCTGTAAGTAGTCCTGCTTTACTTGCTGGCGAATCTCCTATTGTTCTTAATACAACTATAGCATTTTTTCCGAGTATCTGCTGTTGTATATATACCTATTCCAACATATTCACCTTCTGTATCTTCTTTAAAACTTTGCATTTCTTCTTTTGTTAAATATTCTGTATATGGGTCATTTAATCCTGCTATATATCCTTTTATAGCACTTTCTTTTAATTCTTCTTCATTAACATCTCCAATATATGTTTCATCTAATACTTTTTTAAAGTTTGCAAGAGTTTGTTCTAAGCCCGCTGTACCATTTTTTGATTCTTTTATATAATAAATTTCACTATTGTTAACATAGCGATATACTCCTACTGATGTTAATAAAAATGTAATAAATGCTGTTATTACTACAATGACTATATATTTATATACATTACTTTTTTTGTTTGTTTCCATTTTTCCCTCCATAATCTTTTTATATATTATACTCTAAAATTAAATTTATAGTACTTAAGTATTTAAATCGTTTAATTAATAGTTTTTATAAATTCCTATATTACCATAATAAGAGCAATTAAATTGCTCTTATATCTTAAGATCCTTGTAAATATGTAGCTGGATTTACAGCAATATTATTTACTCTTACTTCAAAATGTAAATGTGGACCTGTAGAATTTCCTGTCGATCCTACTTCCATTATTATATCGCCTTTTTTTACGTTTGTTCCAACTGTAGTTAATAATGTTTGCCCATGTCCATACAAAGTAGATATTCCTCCACCGTGATTTACAATTACACAATTTCCATAACCACCTAATGTTCCTGCAAAAGAAACAACTCCATCTTCTGCTGCAACTACCTTTGCTCCATATCCTGCTCCACCTATGTCTATTCCTGAATGTAATTTTACTACACCTTGAATTGGATGATTTCTTGTTCCAAATGGTGATGTTATAACTGTTCCCTCTTTTGCAACAGGCCACAACATTACTCCACCTGTATATTGAAGCTGATATTCTCCGTCATTAGTTGCTTGTTTTATTTGATTTTCTATATTTGCTTCTTCTATTTTGTATTTATTTATTTCTTCTTGTATGCCTTTTTCTTCTTCTGTTAACTTGTCCATTTTACTTTTTTGAAGAGTTCTTGAATTTTTTAAAGTTGTTGTTAATTTTATTGCATTACTTTTTAATTCTTGTAATTTTTTTTCTTCTTCTTCTATTTTACTTTTACTTTCTTCTAATTCTTTTTTCTGTGATTCTATTTTAGTTAACAACTGAGAATCGTAATCTGCTAATCGTTCTATTAAATAGTAATTAGAAATAAAATCTGTAATACTTGCTGAAGACAACAAAACATCTAAATATGTAGTATCTCCTGCTTCATATAAAGCAACCATTCTTTCTTGAAATAACTTTTCATTTTTATCATATTCTGCCTTTACCTTGTTATATTTTTCTGTTACTTCATCCATATTTTTCTTAGACTCTGCTAATTTAGTTTTTAGATCTTCTATTTGACTTTCACAATCTTTAATTTTATCATCTATCTCTTCTATTTCCTTTACAGCATCTGAAATCTCACCTTGTACATATTCAAGTTTCTGATTTTGTTCTTCTATTTTACTTTTTACATCTTCTTTTTTTTCGTTTAAGGTTTCTGCAAACACAGAAAAAGAAAGGCTGGATATCATCAATAGAATTATAAATACTGAAATAATTTTTCTACTCATGAATATTCTCCTTTCTCTTTAATATGTAATTTAATTATATACTATTTACTTTTTGCTTTCAATGGTTATTTTTACAAGTAATTCATTGGGTTTACTGCAACACCATTTACCCTTACTTCAAAGTGCGCATGTGGTCCTGTTGATGCACCTGTTGATCCAACTGTTAATACTGGGGTTCCTTTTGTAACTTTTTGTCCTGCACTTACTAAAATTGTAGTTCCATGTCCATATCTTGTAGTTATTCCATTTCCATGGCTTATTACTACATAATTTCCATAACCACCATTATATCCATAACTTGCAATTAATACAGTACCATTATCTGCTGCTACAAATTTTGCCCCTCTTGGTGCTCCAACATCTATTCCAGAATGTAATTTATATGTACCATATATTGGGTGAATTCTATATCCAAAAGAAGATGTAAGTGTTCTATATCCTGGTATAGGCCATGTCATTTTGCCTGTTGATGTTGATGTTCCATTTGTACTTCCTGAAGTTCCTCCATTTACTGTATTATTGCTATTATTTGAAGATGCATTTTTCTTTGCGTCTTCCTCAGCTTTTTTCCTTCTTGCTGCTTCTTCAGCTGCTGCTTTTCTTTCAGCTGCTGCTATTTTTTCCATTTCTGCATCATATGCATCAATTTGGCTTTGAATATTTTTTTCTTCTGTTGTAAGACTATCTACTTTTGTTTGTTTTGTACTTTTTTCACTTTTTAATTGCTCATTCTTTTTGGCAATTTCGCTTTTAGTTTTATCTATTTCTGCTTTTTTAGATTCTAAATCTTTTTTATCATCTTCTATTTCTTTTTTAGTATTTTCTATTTCACTTAATACTTCTGTATCACATTCTGCAAGTTGTGATACTAAGTAATAATTTGAAATAAAGTCTGTAATACTTCCAGATGTTAATAATAAATCTAAATATGTAGTATCTCCTGCTTCATATAAAGCAACTAATCTATCTTGTAATAATTTATCTTTTTCTTTAAATTCGTTCTCTTTTTTCTCTATTTCTGTTGTTTTTTCTGATATGCTACTTGTTAAATTATCTATTTTAGAATTTAAATCTGATATTTCTTTTTCTGTAGACGAAATAGATGTATTTAATTTATCTATTTCTGTTAACACACTTGATTTTTCATCTTTTACATCTTGTAACTCTTCTTTTTTATCATCAATTTTGTTTTGTATTTCACTCTTAGATGATGCGAAAACATTAATAAAACTAAAATTAATTAATAAAATTATTAATAACCCCGCTATTATTTTCTTTTTCATATGCATCTTACACTCCTTATCCTATACATCTAAATATTTTCTCATAGAAATCATACTTCCTAGTGTACCTATTCCGATTCCTAAAGCTAAGTATACTACGATTATTAATGTAAACATATCTGAGAAAGTTAATAAACTTATATTTATAATATTTGAGCCCGCTATAGAAAGTATTTTATTTGATACTACATTATATAATACTCCTAATAACATAATTGAAATTAATGCTGCAACTACTCCAATTATTATACCTTCTACTATAAAAGGCCATCTTATAAAATTATTTGTTGCTCCAACATATTTCATAATTGATATTTCTCTTCTTCTTGCATGAACTGTTAGTTTTATTGTATTGGCTATAATAAATATTGAAATTACTACCAATAATATTAGTATAGCTCCTGATAAAATTCTAACAAAATTTGCAACTCTTAATAATGCATTAACAGTATCTCCTCTTTTTTGAATGCTTTTAATGTTATCAAAAGTTTCAATTTCTTTTTGAACATTATCACTTTCTTTTAAGTCTGTTAATGTTACTACATATGATGCTGGAAATGGATTGTTTTCATCATATCCTGAAAGCAAAAATTGTTTGTCTCCAACTTTTTCTTTCATTTGTTTTAAAGCATCTTCTTTAGATACAAATTCTACCTGGTTTACCCCACTTAGAGCTTTTATTTTATCACCTAACTCTGATATTTCTTTTTCTGTTGCTTCTTCTTTTATAAATACCTGCATTCCTTGTTGCATCTCTAATTCGTTCATTATATGATTTATGTTTTCACCTATTATAAAAAACAAACCAAATATTATCATTGTTGCACACATAATCATTAAAGATGCTCCTGTTGATTTTTTATTTTTTAATACATTTCTAAAACCTTCACCTATTAAATAACTAAGTACATTATATTTCACTATTATACCCACCTTTTTTATCATCTCTTATGATATTGCCTTTTTCTATTTGTATAACTCTTTTTTTCATTCTGTCAACAATATCTTTTGCATGTGTTGCAACAACAACAGTTGTTCCTCTTAAATTTATATCATTTAAAAGTGTCATTATATCCCATGCTGTATCTGGATCAAGGTTTCCGAGTAGGTTCATCTGCAATTAACATTGATGGATTATTTACTAAAGCCCTAGCTAAAGCAACTCTTTGTTGCTCTCCTCCTGACAATTCATTTGGATATACCTTAGCTTTATTGCTTAAGCCAACTAAAGATAAAACCATTGGAACTTGTCTTCTAATATGTCTTGGTGTAGCTTTAACTATATACATAGCAAATGCTACATTTTCATAAACTGTTTTGTCTGGTAATAATCTAAAGTCTTGAAATACAACTCCCATACTTCTTCTTAAAAAAGGTACTCTTTTAGGTTTTAAAAAAGTTGTATCTTTTCCATTTATAATTATATTTCCTGATGTTGGTTCTTCTTCTTTTAAGATTAATTTAATTAAAGTTGATTTTCCAGAACCTGAACTTCCTACTAAGAAAGCAAACTCACCTTTATCTATTTTAAAATTAGCATTATGAACAGCTTCTGTACCTGTTCCATAAGTTTTATTAACATTTCTAAATTCTATCATTTTATTGCTCCTTATACATAATAAGACACTATTACTTAATTTTTATTTATGATATCAATAAAACGATTTATTTGCAATAGCTTATTTAGAAAAAAATAGTATAAAAATCACCTTTATTTGGCTTTTATACTATTTTTCTCCTATTTTCTCTATTTTTTAAAATTCACAAAAAATTCACAATTCATTTTCTAATATTTTTTGTTGTTTTTATTTTTCTATTTTTAAGTTTAATCTTTTACTTCTATAATTTTTTATCAAATATATATTAATCATTTATATTCTTCTAAAATAAAAAAGTTAACCATTTACTATTTCATTTACAATTGACTCTGCATCTATTTTAAAATACTTCATTAATTCTTCTGCTTTTCCAGATTTTCCAAAGGCATCTTTTATTCCCATTCTTGTTACCAAACATGGATATTCTTCTGATAGTACTTCACATATAGCAGATCCCAGTCCACCAATTATATTATGATCTTCTATTGTTATTATTCTTTTTGTTTCTTTTGCACATTTTACAATTAAATTTTTATCTATTGGTTTTATTGTGTGAATATCTGCCACTCTCACATTTATTCCTTTTTCTTCTAATATTTCTTTAGCTTTTAATGCTTCTACAACTGTAACTCCTGTTGCAAAAATTGTAGCATCTGTTCCTGATCCTATTAAAACACCTTTTCCTATTTCAAATCTTTGATTTTCTTCATATACAATAGGTGTAGCAAGTCTTGATAGTCTTAAATAGCATGGTCCATTTATTTTAGAAATTTCTTTAACAGCCCATTTTGTTTGTACATCATCTGATGTACTTATAACAGTCATATTAGGTATACTTCTCATCAAACTAATATCTTCTAACATTTGATGTGTTGCGCCATCTTCCCCAACAGTAATTCCTGCATGCGTTGCACATATTTTCACATTCAAATTTGGATAACATACACTATTTCTTATTTGATCATATGCTCTTCCTGCTGCAAACATAGCAAAAGTACTAGCATATGGTATTTTTCCACATGTTGCAAACCCAGCTGCCGTTCCTATCATATCTTGCTCAGAAATTCCCATATCAAAAAATCTTTCTGGAAATTCTTTAGCAAAAATATTAGTTTTAGTAGCAGATGATAAATCTGCATCTAATACAACTATGTCTTTATTTTCTTTTCCTAATTCTTTCAAAGCTTCTCCATAACTTTGTCTAGTTGCTATTTTTTTATCTATACTCATAATTTTTCCTCCTTATTTTATATAAACAAACTTTCACTTTTTACATAGCATATTTTTTAGATAATTCCTCAATTGCTTGTTTATATTCTTCTTCTTTTGGTGCTCTTCCATGCCACTCTACTTTGTTTTCCATAAACGAAACGCCTTTTCCTTTTATTGTTTTTGCTATAATTACTGTTGGTCTTCCTTTTATTTGTTTTGCTACATTAAATGCGTTTAGTAATTCTTCTATATTGTTTCCATCTATTTGTAATACTTCAAATCCAAAACTTTTAAATTTATCACCTATATTTGTTAATCCTTTTACCTCTTCTATTTTTCCATCTATTTGTAAATTATTGTTATCTACTATTACACATAAATTATCTAGCTTATATTTGTTTGACGTCATTGCAGCTTCCCAAACTTGTCCTTCTTCTATTTCTCCATCTCCAAGCAAACAATAAACTCTATATCCATCTCCGTTTAATTTAGATGCTAAAGCCATCCCATTTGCAACAGACAATCCTTGTCCTAGTGAACCACTTGTCATATCAACACCTGGAACTTTATTCATATCTGGATGTCCTTGCAAATTACTTTCTATATTTCTAAAAGTTAATAATCTTTCTTTTTCAAAATATCCTTTTCTTGCTAAAGTACTATATAAAGCTGGTGAACAGTGTCCTTTTGATAATACAAAACGGTCTCTTACTTTTGCATTTGGTTCTTTTTCATTAATATTCATTTGATTAAAATACAAAACTGTTAATATATCAGCACAAGATAAAGAACCCCCTGGATGTCCTGATTTTGCACTATATACCGCTTCTATCACTCCTATACGAATATCATTTGCTATTTTTTCTAAAGCTTTCACATCTGTTATTTTCATAAACTTACCTCCATAATATTTTTTATATTTTCTTTAAAAAATTTATAATTTCTTTTGAAAGTTCTTCTTCTTTTGTTCTATAATTGTGTCCTGCTCCTTCTATATATCCAATGTCACTTTTTTTATTTTTTATTTTTTCTTTAAGCATATTTACTAATTCTTCTGCTGGTTGCATTATCAAATCATTTTTATTTCCCCATCTCATAAATAATGGTACTTCGATATCATTTAGTTCTTTAAAATTATATGTTTCATCTGAATACCTTGCAAAATCTATTTCATTATTATCTTTTAAATATCCTAAAAAAGTATTTGGACTCATTGGAATAATTGCTCCCGGAACAGACATTACATTTTGACCTCTTCCTTCATTTTTTTCATTTTCCATATATTTTACTAATTTTTCCACATCATTATTAAAGAAAAATTTAATTGCAACTGGTATATCTACCATTGATAATAAAGATATTGATTGAATTTTGTTTAATATATCTTGCTCATTTTGTTTTTTCATTTTTGTATATGAATACACAATTTTTGTACATCCTAAACTATGCCCTTGTAAATAAATTTTCTTATATCCCATTTTTAACATTTCTTCAATTGCTGCTTTTATATCAAAATATGAATCTTCTATATTCTCTAGGCTAGAACCGCATTGTTTTTTTATATATTTTCCATTTTCTTCTTTTGTTATCATATTTACTAAATCATGTCCTCTATTATTAAAACAAAAATACGCAATATTTTCATTTGTAATATTTTTTGCTAAAATATCATCTCTTTTTTTCATACAATTGCTCTGCATTCCATGTACTGATATTACTACTTTATCTGTTTTCATTCCATTTGTATGTAATAATCCACTTAATTCTACACCATCTTCTGTTTCGAAAAATACTTTCTGTAAATTCATTTTTAGCCTTCCTTTCTTTTTGTTTTGTTATTTATATACTTAAATTTATTATTATTTCTTTTAGCATATATATATCATATCCATTTTTTTATTACAATAAATATTTTTAGATTCTATCTTTAAATATTTTTTATTGACTATCAAAAATTTTAGAAATATAATTTATCTATAAAATAAAAAAGGAGGAACTAAAGAAAATGAAAAAATACGTATGTGAATTTATTGGAACAGCAGTACTTGTTTTATTTGGATGTGGAAGTGCTGCAATAGCAGGTGATTTTTTAGGAACACTCGGAGTTGCATTAGCTTTTGGATTATCAATTATCGCAATGGCTTATGTTATAGGAAACATTTCTGGATGCCACGTTAATCCTGCTGTATCGTTAGCTATGTTAATAAACAAAAAAATGAGTGTTAAAGATTTCATTTTATATGTTGTAGCTCAATTTATTGGTGCACTTTTTGGAATTAGCATTTTATATTTAATTATGAAAAATAGTGGTTTAGATATTGCTGTTCAAGGTTTAGGTGCAAATGGTTATGGTGATGGAATTTCATCTGTAGGTTTAAATATGTTTGGTGCAATTATCACTGAAGTACTTCTTACATTTGTATTTATATATACAATTCTTGGCGTTACATCAGATGATAAAAAGTCTTCTGTTGCAGGAATTGTTATAGGTTTAACACTAACATTTGTACATATTTTAGGTATTCCACTAACAGGAACTTCTGTAAACCCTGCAAGAAGTTTAGCTCCAGCTTTATTTTTAGGTGGAACAGCTTTAAAACAAGTTTGGGTATTTATAGTAGCTCCATTGGTTGGTTCTGCTTTAGCTTCATTTGTATTTAAGTTTTTAAATACAGAAGAAAGCAAATAATTTTTTAAAATCAAATATTTAGTAAAACTCAAATTTTGAAATAAGCTTTACTAAAAAAACTCTGTATTCCAATAAAAAATAATAGAATACAGAGTTTTTATTTTTTGGTGGAGGTGAGGAGAGTCGAACTCCTGTCCAATAACTCTTCCATATAAATTTCTCCGAGTGCAGTTTGTTATTTAAATTTCCTAAAAATACGTAAACAAACATACTTACTTCTAGGTATCTATATTTCTACCCACTATTTCCTATAGAAAAAAATAGTTTCGTTTCCCACTAATTCGTCGCCTTATTCAAAAACGTGGGCATTAATGATAAGACGTGCTGCTAAAATTAAGCAGCGAATGCTAATTCTTCGTTATTATCAGCGTTTATATTTATTTTTGCTTTTTTATAGTGGCCAAAGCAACCATCCACTACTCGCTATTTATACTTCTAAATTATTGTCGAAACCAAATACACCCCCATATGCATTATATATTATATACGAATTTTATAAAATATACAATATTTTTTTATTTTTTACTTGCATCTTATTTTGGTTTATGCTATTATACTATATGTATCACTTAGGGGTATAGTGTCAATGGTTAGCACGATGGTCTCCAAAACCACAAGTCTGAGTTCGAGTCTTAGTACCCCTGCCAATTAAGAGATTAGAACTTATATTCTAATCTCTTATTTTTATTATTTTGTAAAAGAGGTATACTATGGAAAAAATAATTAATTTAGTAAAAAAAGTTTGTACAAAAGAAGTAATTTTTTATGGAATATTCGGAATATTAACAACTGTAGTTAACATTGGGCTTTTCTATATATTAACATCTTTTGCACATTTAGAAGGAAACTTATCTAACAATATTGCTATAATAGTAGCTGTTTTATTTGCTTACTTTACTAACAGAAAATTAGTATTTAATTCAAAAGCTTCTAATGCTAAAGAAAAATTAATAGAATTTTTTAAATTTATTTTAGGTAGAGCTTTTACAATGGTTTTAGAATCATTAGGATTTTATTTATTATTTAACATTCTTGGAATACAAGAATTAATAAGTAAAGCATCTATAACAATAATTGTTATTATATTAAATTTTTTCATTAGCAAATTCTTTGCTTTTAAAAAATAAAATTAAATATTTCGGGGGCTACTAGAAAGTTTAAGGAGGTTTTATCTTATGTCTAGTAGTTTTTTTAAACATCTTAGTTTAATTTTTTCTACTCTTATTATTTTTCCTATTTTCATAGCTGTTTTTTATACTCCTATTTTTACCCAATTTTCAACTTCTGATAATTTAAATTCTGCATCATATGATTTTAATACATCTGGAATTAGTACTACCCCCACTGTAAAAATAAATTCAGATGGTTTTATTTGGCCTCTTCCACGGATATAATACTATTTCTTCTCCCTTTGGAAGAAGAAGTTCTCCAACCAAAGGTGCATCATCTTTTCATAAAGGAATAGATATTCCTGCTCCTCCTCGGTACTAACATATTTTCAGTAACCTCTGGTAATGTCACTCTTGCAAGATTTAATGGTTCTGGTGGATGTACAGTTATAATAACATCTGGTAATTTTCAATTTACATATTGTCATGTTTCTCCTAAATTTTTAGTTTATGAAAATCAGCACATAAATAAAGGAGATTTAATTGCTCAAGTTGGACCTAAAAATGTATATGGTTTTTCTAATAATCCATATAAAGATTCAAATGGTAATCCTACAAATGGTTCTACAACAGGACCTCATTTACATTTTGCAATAAAAAAAGACGGCTCAGCCGTCAATCCATTAAATTTTTATTAACTTTTTACATATCTTCGTCATTTTCATCATCATCATCTTCTTCATCAATTATTCCATGACTCCCACAAGATGAACATCCATGACAAGAAGAGCATCCACTTTCACAATCATCTAAATTCCAATCTAATTCTATTATATTGTGACATTCTGGACATTCTATCTCTTCGTTCTCTTCTGTTTTTATTTCTGATGTAAAAATATGATTACAATAAGGGCATATAATTTCAAATTCATAGTCTTCTTCATCATATTCATCATAAATATCTTTTTTCATATCTTCTATAAATTTTTCTACTTTATTTATTTTTTCTTCCAACCCTTTTTGATTTTTCTCTAAATCAGTAATTCTCTTCTCTGAAGAATTATTAACTTGGTTAAACATATTAATAAAAATTGCAGATAATTCATTCATCTTTTCTTTTACAAATTGTAATTCTTTTTCATCTTTTATATTTTTACTAATATCTTCAATAATTTTATTATATTTTTCATCAAATTCAGACATGTAAAAACTTCCTTTCTACTATACTCTTTCCATATATTCGCCAGTTCTAGTATCTATTTTTATAGTATCTCCTATATTAACAAATAATGGAACATTTATTGTATATCCGTTTTCTAATGTTGCTGGTTTTCCAGATGTTGTTGTTGTATTTCCAGCAAATCCTGGTTCTGTATATGTAACTTGTAATTCTACGAACATTGGAGGTTCTACTGCAAAAACATTTCCTTTAAAAGATAATATTTTTACATTCATATTTTCTTTTATAAATTTCAAGGCATCTCCTAATTGTTCTTTATTTAAAGGCATTTGTTCATATGTTTCGTTATCCATAAAGTAATATAAATTTTCATCATTATATAAATATTGCATTTCTCTTTTTTCTATTTCTGCTCCAGGATATTTTTCTGATGGATTAAATGTTTTTTCTAATACAGCTCCTGTTATTACATTTTTTAATTTTGTTCTAACAAATGCTGCTCCTTTACCTGGTTTTACGTGTTGAAATTCTACTACTTTATATACATTTCCGTCCATTTCAAATGTTGTTCCATTTCTAAAATCTCCTGCCATATATACTTCTGCCATTATTATTTCCCCTTTCAAAAAAATTATTTATTTATTCACATTTTTATATAATACACCATTTTGGTTAAAAAATCAATAGTTTTGGGCAAATTGTGGTAAAAGAAAAGACATTTAATAATAAATGTCTATCTTTTCTCACTATTTTAGTTATCTATGCATTTTTTAAACTTTATCTACTATAATAATTTCTCTTCTAGATTTTGTTAAACATTCACATGCATATCTAGTAATTAATATTGTATCTTCTATTCTTATTCCAAATCTATTTGGTATATATATTCCTGGTTCATTTGTAACTACCATATTTTCTTTTAAATTTATATCAATTCTACTATTTATATATGGTATTTCATGAATATCTAATCCAACACCATGACCTAAACTATGGACTAAATCATATCCATTTAATTTAAAATCATTTTCAACTATTTTAGAAAAAGTTCTTATATTTGCTCCTTCTTTCATACTCTCTGTTGTTTGTAACTGATTTTTTAATACTAAATTATATACTGGTTTTATATATTCTGGAACATATCCTGCAAATATAGTTCTTGTCATATCAGAACAATATCCTTTATACTTGCATCCAAAATCTATTGTAATTGGATCTCCCGCTTCTATTTTTTTATCTGTAGGCACTGCATGTGGCATAGAAGAATTTCTTCCTGATGCAACTATCGAATCAAAAGAGAGTCCATCTGCACCATTTAACTTAAAAAATCTTTCTATTTCTAAAGCCACTTCTTTTTCTGTCATTCCTATTTTTATAAATTCTTTTAAATGATCAAAACAATCATCTGTAATACTACATGCTTTTCTTAAATTTCTTATTTCTTCTTCGTCTTTAATCATTCTCTGCTTTTCTATAATACTTTCTGTTTCCTCGAAATTATTAATCTTATATTTGTGAATATATTCTTTATATTCTGCATATGTTATATAATTTTCTTCAAATCCTACATTTTCACAATAATTAAAGAAATTTTCATAATCATCTTTACTAATATCTTTTATATTACAAACTATAATTTCATCATCTATTGTTACTGTACTATTTGCAACTTCAATATATCTGCCATCAGTTATAAATATATTTTCTTTTCTTGTTATTAATAAAACTCCTTCTGCATCTATATTAGTTAAATATTTTATATTAACTGGATTACTTACAATCATTCCTTGCATATCTAATAATCTTATTTTGTCTCTTAACCATCTTATCTTTGTATTCATAAAAACATCACCTACATTTTACTTTTTTATTAAACCTAATCCCCCAGTAACAGCTCCGAAGTATAATATTAAATGGAACAAAAATAATTATAAAACTTGCTATTGCTATAAAAGGTCCAAATGGAATATATTCATTTGTCTTTTTCTTTTTTATTAGTAACAATACTATACTAAATATAGCTCCTATTAAAAATGATAAAATCGATATTGCAATTATGCTTCTCCATCCGAAAAAACAAACCTAAAGCTCCAATTAGTTTAACATCACCAAATCCCATTGCTTCTTTTCCTGATATTAAACTTCCTACAAATGTAATAAATAGAAAGATACCTACTCCAACTATCATTCCTAAAATACTATCTATTGCAACATTTAAATTAGATATTCCTTGTAAAAAAGCAAATATCAGCCCGAATTCAAACATTGTTAAAGTTAAACGATTTGGAATTATTTGTTTTTTATAATCTATTACTATTACAGACAAAAGCATTGGAGTTAAAATCATATATGAATATGTTTTTAAGTCTGCTAAACCATATGTATATAATATTCCTATATATATAATAGCAGTTATAAACATTAAAATATATTTAGGTATAAAATTTTTAAAGTACATTTTAAAAAATTCTTTTGAAATAACTTTTTTATACTCACTAAGTCTTATATTACACCAATCTGTTATTTGTCCTACTACTATTCCTATAAATCCAAAAAGGACATAGTATAATATATGTATATCATTTATGTACATTTTTAAATTCCTTTCTCATTTTTTTCTTGTTCACATTTTTTCAAATAATTTTTTATAATATGATTTTCAATTGGTCTTTTTATTCTTGTAATAAATATATCTTTTTCTTTAATAGGTTTTACTAAAATAGAAAACATCTTACATCTATTAGCTCCAATTATATCTGTCATAATTTGGTCTCCTACAGCTGCTATATTTTCTGACTTTAGTCCCAATTTTTTTCTTGCTTTAAAGAAGCCTACTTTTAGCGGCTTTTTTCCAAAATAAAAATATGGCACATCTATCTGTTTGGCAACACTACGTACTTTTTCTAACTTATTACTGTTAGAAAGTATACAAAATTTAATGCCTTCTTTTTTTAAATCTTGTACCCATTCTTTAGTTCCTTTTGGAAAAACTTTATAGTAATCTATCAAAGTATTGTCTACATCTAGTATTAAGCCTTTTATATTATTTTTTCTTAAATATTCTATTTTTATATCTTTTACACTATCAAAATAACCGATCAGGATAAAAAAGCATATAATCCTCCTATTTTTGCTTTAGTTTATATTACCAATATGTTTATTTTTTGTCAAGGTTTTATACATTATTAGCTATTTTCATTTATTCATATCACTATAATTATGATAAACTGCCTTTTTATGTAAATTATTGTATAATATATATAGGTAAAATTTGAATAACTTGCATAAAAGGAAATTAGTATTACTGTTTTCTTTTACAAGTTTTGCCTACAGTCGCCCCTTGCTTTTTTAGTGGATATACCACAAAGTGAGGCTATTTGCAACACACCCATTTTTAGGAGGGAATTAAATGGATTTTCTCAAATTGAGTGCTGACAAGGTTTTAAAAATACATCTTTTGGAAAAAGAAATTCTTACCGGCAGCACCCTGAAGAACCATCGTCGAGAAATTGATACATTTGTTAACATTTTAACTAAAACCTTAACAAATGTAAGAGTAACATCTCTTATTTCTAACGGTGCATCAGAAAACTTTGGCATGATTGCCAAAAGCATCAGATTGATTTTTGTTGGATTCGATGATGAAACAAATTATCCTGATTGCTATCTGCAGTATACTGCATTGGACGACTCAATCCATTTCTCCGGTTTTGACTATTCAAGTGGATTGTCACTTCGTAAAGAATGCACCACCATCCAGGAAACAAAAAGTATCGGCTATTTTTGCACTGGTATAAATGGAATTTTCACATCTCAAGTTACCAATGATCGTATTTCTGCTTTAGCTCAAAGCTTTGCAGAAAAAGGCTTCAAGGTAACAGTAGGCATTGTAAACAACAAAGGAGAAACTCCACGTTACCTAGTACCCTACATGTGTGCAAAAAGATGCTTAATTACTCTGGACAACCCTAGCTTCTAGTTTTCCTCTACTTTAGGCACAAAGGCAATTATTTAGAGTCCCCATTAGCTTTGCTGATTTGGCAATGAAAAGCTAAATAGGGACTCTTATTTTATTTAACTTTAAATGTAAATTATAATTTTACCTTTATTTTATTATTTTTCTAATTATTATATCTAATTTTTTACTAAATTTTAAAATTATTATTAAATTTTATAAAAAAATACAATTACTATATAACTTTATTTACAAAATCTATGACTTCCTATTGTTACTGTATGTGGTCTTGACCATATCCACTTGTTAGTTGCAGTATTTGGATTAAAATAATATATTGCTCCATATGAAGGATCCCATCCATTTAGCGCATCTTGAGCAGCCTTTTTGGCAGTACTATCTGGCGATAAATTAATCTGTCCATCTCTTACTACATCAAAAGCTCCAGTTTGATAAATGACACCTGCTATTGTATTTGGAAAAGAACTACTTTTTACTCTATTTAAAACAACTGCACCGAACAGCAACTTGTCCTGTATATGGTTCACCTCTCGATTCTCCATATATTAATCTGCTTAGTAAATTCACATCATTTGTATTTCCTGTATTACTCCCTCCACTTGTTATACTTGATGATGTATATATTCCCATAGCTTCTAATGTTTTTTTTCCTGCTATTCCATCTGCAGTCAATCCATTTTTTGATTGAAACCATTTTACTGCTGCTAAAGTTTTACTACCATATATTCCATCTACATTTCCACTATAGTATCCCCATCTTTTTAATTTTGTTTGTATTTGTCTTACTTCATCTCCTCTAGAACCATATTTAGATAAAGCTAAAACTTCATCATTTCTAAAAAATACATTATAACTAATAAAAATAAGAAATACAAATAATATAACAGCACTCATTTTTATCCTATTTTTTGTTTGCATATCTACTTTTTTTCGCATAAAAACTCCACCTCATTTATGACTATTTTTTCCTAAATACGGTGAATTTATACTTTAACTTTTTAAAATCTTTTTATTTTTCATATCATTAATACAATTTGTCAAATTTGTAATTTTATGTAAATAGTGATATAATATATATAGGTCAAATTTTAGGCCAAGTTTTGGTTTTCATTATTGAAACCATTGCCACACATTTATTAACTAAGACTCTTTATTTTGAGTCGCTACCAGAAAGGAAAAATCATATGAAAACAGTATTACACATCATTACCAGCCTTAAAAAAGTTGAGGAAAAAAATATTATAACTTCGGTTGTAATATCTCAAGATTCCACTTTTGGTCTTAAGCAAAAAATTAGTTTTACTTACCTCCCAAAAGAAAATAAGCATTTAGCACTTCAGTCAGGAGTAATTGATTTTCCAAAGATGTCAGCTGATGACTTTAACAAGTTAATACAAGCCTTTAATGACTACGCATTTTCTTCTTGGAAAATCACAAAATGGAGTGACCGTTATTGCAAGGCAATTACAGCAACTCGTCCTGGATATGAGCAGCTTTTTTATTGCTAAGTAAGAAATTTTCTTTCAAAAGGGACCCTTTCCACTATAGAGTTCGCAGAACCTGCTAATTTCTATAAGTGGAACCTAAGGGTTCCTTACTTTTTTTGTAACATCTAATATTTTTCTATGCAAAATTATTAAGTAATCTATTATATAAATATATATGCATTATTCCTTATATATAAAAAAAACATCTAATTTAAAATTATATTTTCTAAATTAAGATGCTTTTTCTTTTTTTATTTAGAATATTCCAGATATTTTACCATCTTCATTAATTTTCATATTCTCCGATGCTGGAACTTTTGGAAGTCCAGGCATTGTCATAATATTTCCTGCCATAACAACGATAAATTCTGCACCTGCTTTTAAATTTATATCTTTTACATTTATTGAAAAAGGTGCTTTACATTCTAAATTTTTTGGATCATCTGAAAATGAATATTGAGTTTTTGCAATACATATTGGTAAATTACTATATCCTAAATTTTCTATCATTTTTATACTATTTTGGGCTTCTTCTGATAATATTACTTTTTCTGCACCGTAAATCTTTTTACAAATCTTTTCTATTTTTTCTTCTATTTTTTCTTCTAAATTATATATATTAGAAAAATTGCTTTTTCCTTCATCACAAAGATTTACTACTTTTTTTGCTAAATCTACTGCTCCTTCTGAACCTTTTCCCCAAGATTCTACTAAACTCATTTGTATATTATTACTATTTAATTTTTCTTGTAAAAAATTGATTTCTTTTTCTGTATCATGATTATACTTATTTATTGCAACTATTGTTTGCATTCCAAATTTATTTTTTAAATTGTCTATATGTTTTAATAAATTTGAAATTCCCCTTTTTAAAGCCTGTATATCTTCTTTTTGAATATCTTCTTTTGGCATTCCTCCATGATATTTTAAAGCTTTTATTGTTGCTACACACACTACTACATCTGGATATTTTTTTAATTTTCTACATTTTATATCTAAAAATTTTTCTGCTCCTAAATCTGCACCAAATCCAGCTTCTGTAATTACATAATCTGAAAGTTTTAAAGATAATTTTGTAGCTATTATACTATTACATCCATGTGCAATATTGGCAAAAGGTCCTCCATGTATTATAGCTGGTGTATGTTCTAATGTTTGTACTAAATTTGGATTAAATGCATCTTTTAGTAAAATGGTTAATGCATCTTCTGCTTTTAACATTTTTACTGTAATTGGTTCTTTTTTACTATTATACCCAATTATTATATTACTAATCCTTCTTTTTAAATCTCCCAAATCTTCTGCTAAACAGAATATGGCCATTATTTCAGATGCTACAGAAATATCAAATCCATCTATTCTTGGTACAATCTTCTTTTCTCCAGATAATCCTGTTTCTACTTTTCTTAGTTGTCTATCATTTAAATCTACACATCTTTTCCATGTTACTTCTTTTATATCTAATTCATTTCCATAATATATATGATTATCTATTATTGCTGATAATAAATTATTTGCAGAAGTTATTGCATGAATATCACCATTAAAATGTAAATTTATATCTTCCATAGGTGCTACTTGTGCATATCCTCCTCCTGTTGCCCCACCTTTTATTCCAAAAACAGGACCTAGTGATGGTTCTCTTAAAGTAACAATTGTTTTTTTACCTATTTTGCTAAGAGCATCTGCTAAGCCTATAGAAATAGTTGTTTTTCCTTCACCTAGTGGTGTTGGATTTATTGCTGTAACCAATACTAGTTTTCCATCTTTTTTATTTTCATTTTTTTTATAAACACTAAATGGAATTTTAGCTTTATATTTTCCATAACATTCTATATCATCTTCTTGTAAATTTATTTTTGATGCAATTTCACTAATTGTTTTTAATTTTGTATTTCTTGCAATATCAACATCTTCCATAATAGTTTCTCCTTATAATTTATACTAGTAATCCTACAACAATTCCTATACTTGCTCCTACTATAACTTGTGTAGGTGTGTGTCCTAGCACCTCTACTAATTTTTCAGAAACTTCTACTCCTGTAAGTCCTGGTGTTTCTATAATTTTATTTAATATTTTAGCTTGTTTTCCTGCGGCTCTTCTAATTCCTGCGGCATCATACATAACCACAAATGCAAATATTAAAGCAAGTGCAAATATTGCACTATCTATTCCATAACTTTTTCCTATCATAGTTGCTAAACTTGTTACAACAGCAGAATGAGAACTTGGCATTCCACCGTGCTCCCATTATTCTTTTAAAATTAAATTTTTTTGTAGTGTATAAGTCATAAAATACTTTAAATAGCTGTATTGAAAACCATATGCAAAATGGTATTATTATATATTTATATTGTATAAAAAAATTCATTAATTTATCCCCTTTTTATCTATGCTTCTTCTGGAGTAAAGTTTTCTTCTTTTATGTCTTCTCCGTCCTCAATTAATATTGATATTCTTTTTTCTGCATTTTCCAATATTTCACTGCATTTTTTAGAAAGTTTCATTCCTTTTTCAAATTGCTTTACTGATTCATCTAAATTTAAATCTCCTTTTTCTAAGCTTTTTGCAATTAATTCTAACTCCTCCATAGCACTTTCAAAACTCATGTTTTCTTCTTCCATATTTTTTATAGTAGATTTTTTATAAAACTACTAAACCTCCTTTATTATTGTTGTATACTAAATTTTCCTGTAGTTACATCAACTGAATACCATGCAAGTGTTCCTGTTGTATTTGAATCGTTAACTGTAACTATGTATTTTCCAGATGCATCAATTCCCATTGTAACAAAATATATTCCATCAGTTGTTCCCCAATCTTTTTTTACAATATTTATTGCTTTTTCTTCATTACTAGCTCCACTTTCTTGCATAACTTCTGTTTTATCAGTGGTTTGTGTATTACTTTCTGTATTCTCATTTAGCTTATTTTCGACTTCATTTACTTCTTGTTTATTTTCAGTAGTATTATTTTCTGTTTCATTTACTACATTTTCAGTAGCAGTATTTAAATTAATTTCCATGTTTTGACTAGTCTCATTTATAGCATTTCCTTCTTCTATTGTATTTTCGTTTTTGTTTATAATTTTATATCCAACTCCCAAAATCACTGCTATAACTACAATAAATAATACTATTAAAATAATATTTTTTACATTTTTATTCATATTTTCCTCCATTATAATATTTTAGCATTTGTATTTCCATCAGAAAATCTTATGTTTATTTCATCACCTTTTTTTAAATCTTTAGATGATTTAACAATACCATTATCCTTTTGTACTATAGAATATCCTCTTGTTAATGTTTTTAAAGGACTTAGTGCATCTAGTTTAGATATTAGCTCTATTTCTTTTATCTTTTCTGATTTTAACTTATTAGTTATATATTCTTTAAGATTTCTAACTTGTTTATCTATTAAAATATATTTTTCATTAATTTGTTGCATTGGTTCTTTAAAAACTCTTAAAGACATACATTTTTCATATTTGAGTCTCATCATTTCTATTTTCTTTTTCAAAGCTAATTTATATCTTAATTTATAATCTAAAAGTTTTTTTTCTAACTCACCGAGTATCTGCAACAGATAGCTCAGCTGCTGCAGATGGAGTTGGTGCTCGTAAATCTGCAACAAAATCAGCTATTGTAAAGTCTGTTTCATGACCTACACCTGAAATTACTGGTATTTCAGAATTATATATAGCTCTTGCTACTATTTCTTCATTAAACGGCCATAAATCTTCTAATGATCCACCACCTCTTGCTAGTATTATTACATCTGCAAGTTTTTTTTCATTTATTAATTCTATGCCTTTTACAATTTTTTCCGCAGCACCTTTACCTTGAACTGGAACAGGTAATAATTTTAAATATACATTTGGATTTCTTCTTGTAGAAACATTTATAATATCTCTTATTACAGATCCTGTATTAGAAGTTAAAATTCCTATACTTTTTGGCATTAAAGGGATTTTCTTTTTATGACTTTTGTCAAATAAACCTTCTTGTTCTAGCTTTCTTTTTAGCTCTTCATATGCTTTATATAAGTCTCCTATTCCATCTTGTTTCATTGCTTTTACATATATTTGATATACTCCATCTCTTTCAAAAACAGAAACAGTTCCTAAAATCATTACTTTTGCTCCATCTTTTGGAACAAAATCAAGTTTTGTTGTATATGATTTAAACATTATACACTTTATTAATGATTTTTCATCTTTTAGCGTAAAATACATGTGTCCTGTATAGTGATGCTTAAAATTTGATATTTCGCCTTTTACTAATACATTATTTAGATATTCATCACCATCTATTTTATTTTTTATATATAAATTTAAATCTGAAACTGTTATTGGATTATACTGCATTTATTTTCTCCTTTGCAAATTACATCATATTATTTTGCTTTATTATACTTGCAAGTACACCATTAACAAACATTGGTGAACTTTCTTCTCCATAAGATTTTGCAAGTTCCACAACCTCGTTTACTACTATTTTATAAGGTAAATCTCTATAAAGCATTTCACATATTGCAAGCTTTAATAAAGTAATATTTACTTTTGATATTCTATTAATATTCCATCCTGATTTTAAATTGTTAGATATTAATTTTTCTATTTCTTCTTTATTATTATTTACTTGCTTAACTATTTCTCTCATGTATTCTTTAGTTTTTTTATCTTCTATTTCATTAGCTTTACAAAATAGTTCAAATTGTTCTCCATTGTATTCTTTTTGCATTTCTATACTATATAACAATTTAAATGCTAATTCTCTTGAAGCAGACTTATTCATATATATTTACCTTTCTATTTTTTATTCTTTTATTATATTATTTATTTGTTCTACATTTTTTATTTTTATATTTACTTCTTTTATGTCTAAATCAGATGTCTTTTTAACAGCTTGTTTTATTCTTGCTTGCATATTATCTGATAGTTCTCTTATTATTGCATTTTCTTTTACTTGTAAACTAACATCAACAATAATTTCATTTTCCTTGTTAAGTTTTACTTTTGTTGTAAATTCTTGAACATTACTAAAACCTTTTATTGTATTATTTACAAGATTTTCTATTGAAGATTTTGTAATTATAAGCTTTCCTTCTTCATTTTTTAGTAAAATATTATCTTTGTATATATCACTTTTTTTACTTCCAAAAAATATACATTTTAAAGACAATAATATAAATATTATTGATACTACAAGTACAGTAGTTGAAATGTAATGATATTCCAACATATTTTCTAATATATTTATAATACTATCTAGCTGTAACCAATTAAATATTAATAGACAACAAACTACTGATAATATTAACACTATAATAGAATATATAATTAAAGCTATTTTTTCTATTATCTTCATATTTATTACCTCATATTATAAAATTATTATATTGCGAGCACTCTTTTTTGTACTCGCAATACTTATATATTATTCTTGTGTTTCTTCTTTTTTTTCTGTTAATGCATTACTTGTATTAACACCTTGAACGTGTACATTAACTTCTGATACAGTAAGACCTGTCATTGTTTCTACTGCTTTTTTTACTTTGTTTTGTATTTCAAATGCAACATCTGGTATTCTTGTACCATATTCAACTATTATATTAACATCTATTTTAGTTGTTTTTTCATTAATTTCTACTTTTATTCCTTTTGCTAGGTTTTTCTTTCCACTTAATACTTCTGAAATTCCACCTGCAAATCCACCAGACATTTCATATACACCTTGTACTTCAGATACTGCTACTCCTGCAATAACAGCAACAACATCGTCAGCAATTTTTATATTACTATTTTCTAAAGCTATTTCTTCTTCTCCTGCTTGTACCTCTTTTACTTCTTCATTTTCCATAACATAAAACCTCCTATTTCAATTTTTATTTTTATATTATTAACATACTATAAGTATACCAATTTCTCTAAAATTTTACAACTATATTTAATAAATTTAAACAATTTATTATTTTGCTAAAAAAGCAGGATAATTTAACATTTTTTAAGACGTTATTGAAAGAACTTATCTTAAAAACATTTTAAATCTCCTGCTATTTTTTATTTTCTTCCGCCTAATATATATCTATAGACTATATTGTCATATATAATTGTAAATTCTCCTTCTTCTCCTTCTACAGTTTCATAAAATAATATAGGCATTCTTATTTCTTCTTCTATGTCTAATAACTGATCAAAGTTTTTAACATCAATCACTCTCATATTTCCTGTTTCTGTTGGTGTTACTATTTCTGCAACAATATCACCATAATTTTTAAGTATTCTATTTAATGCCACTTCATAATCTGTTCTTCTATCTGCTGAAATTATTTTTCTAATTATATTTAATATTCCAAAAGCTGATATTGCAAATAGTATAATTCCTATTGTTAATAATACTATATTTGATTTTTTTACATTTGTTTCATCAACTGCTTGCCCTTTACTCGTTGGTTCATAATCTTGTGTTACTGTGAATACTTGTCCGTTTAAGTCCATTTTTAAATTCACAACAGAATTATCCTTCTCTACTTTTTCACTATTTTTAACATCTATTTCTGAATTTGTAATTAACTTTACATCTAGATATGCTTTTATTGGTAATCCAAATTGTTCTTTAAATTTTTTCACTTCTGTATTATAAGCATTGAAATCAATTTTTACATTTTCGTTAATATTTATTTGATTAGAATCTGTTTCTATATTTTTTGGTTCTACTAAAGTATATTCTTTAGACCATATATTGGTTCCTCCGTGAAGAGCCTGTTACATAATACTCTACATTTAAATCTGCAACAATTTTATATGTGCATTTAGCTACAGATGGTTTAGATATATTATAATTATATCTAAAGTTTGCATCAATATAATTAACTAAATCTGTAATATATGTTGCATTCATTCCCATATATTCTTGGTTTATAAATTCATTTTTCTTTAAATATACTTTATAATCACTATTTCTAGTTATATTATATGCATATAACATTTTCAAATCATCTTTAGGTGTAGAAAATGATTTTACTATGCAAATAAAAGAAATAAATAATGTAACAAAAAATATACATGCCAATTTTAAATTATTTTTTACATTATTATTTTTATCCATTTAAACACCCACCTTTTCTTATGTTTCTATTATAGCTTTTCTTTTAAAGAAAAACTCGCTAAACCATACAGAAGGATATCCAACATATGGTATTTTAAATTTCACAATTCCTAACATTTGATCTTGTTCTACTTTCTTTATATCTGGAGCATCATTATTATCTCCTTGTGTTGTAACTATTAAATTTCCTTTATTTTCTTCTATATTAATTATTCTATGAATAACAACACTTTCTTCTAACTGATATTGCAAAATATCTCCTACTTTTATATTTTTGATATCATCTTTATTTAATTTTTTTACAACTACTACATAACCTCTTCTAAACTCTGGAACCATACTATTTGACATTACAGCAACAGGTTTATATGGAAGTAGTCCTGCTATAAATACCACAAAGAATATTACTAAAACAATTACAAATACAGAATTTTTAGGATTAATTTTCTTTTTCTGCCATCTTGTTAATCTATTTACTTTAATTGTGTGCTCATAATTTATAAACACAAATAATATAAGAGATACAAGCACTTCAAGCATTGCTGAAAAGAACCAATCCACATCCGGAAATATTGGAAGAAGCACTGTTAGTAATGCTACTGGCATTCTATATGCATATATTAATAAATGTCCACCTGTTTTAGCAAGATACGTACAAATTATAGAAGTAGCAATTCCTGGAATTATTTTCGCTGCAATAAATTTAAATATAGTTTCTCCATTTTCAAAATTCGCCAAAAAATTGCTATAATCTAATCCAATTATAAAGAATATAATTGTTATAAAAATATAATTTTTAATATTATTTGCACTATTTACTAATTTATTTCTTACATATTCTTGTAAAAGTAATGTTCCTACTATAAAAATAATATTTTTAATTACTGTTCCCAAAGTCCTAGAATATGGACTAGATGTATATCCAAAAATCAATCCTAATGAAAAATAAATAATATAGTATAATATTATAATTATTAAAGTAGTCTTTATTTTATCATTTTTTCCTTTAAACCTTGAATGTTCATTTTCTACTGGTACAGATAGTATGAATAACACTATCCATATCATTAAATTAATTATTCTTGTATATTCATGAAAATAGTTTGGTACTATAAAAATAGTTAATATAGAAGAGCCTATTAATATAACAGATATTATAATTAAATACGTAATAATATTTATATTTCCTTTATTCATAATTTCTCCTATAATAATTAATCCTTATTCTATATTATTTTGTTCTACTGTCACTAAATTTTCAGTTGTATTTTCTATTGTTGTATTTTTCTCTGAACTACTATCTGTAATACTGTTTTCAATCGTTTTGTTTTCTGTTTTATTTTCAACTGTAGTATTTTCTTGAATGGTATTTTCCTCTTCTATCGTATTATTTGAAATTTCTGATGTATTATTTTCATCTGCTACACTATTGCTGTTTGTATTATTTTCATCGCTTTCTTTATTTTCTGATAATGTATCATCAGATTTTTCTCTTAGTTCAGATGTAATAAGTTTATTATTTAATACTAAATTTTTTATTACAATATCACTAACAATTACATTAAATGATAACTGAATTGGTACATTTTTTATGGTTCCCTTTGCCCATGGATTTGACCATTCTGCATCTGATTTTTTTACTTCTATTGTTACTTTTTTTCCATCTATAGTAGTAACTGGAGAACTCACATATTGGTTAACATGAGCTGTTGCACTTGCTAATTCTTCTTCAAGTTCAAAACTTAATTTCCAATCGTCATAATCGTCATCATTGTTAGTAATAGTTATGGATATAATGCATCCCTCTCCCCAGTTATTCACTGTTTTTAGTGTTGCAACACTAAGTCCGTGGTTCTACTGGAGTATCTGGATCTACTACATTTAAACTTGCTTTTCCTTGTATTTCTAAAGGTGTTTCAAGTAAAGCATAACCTGTTCCAATTAAAATAAAGATACAAATAAATATAAAAATAGAACCATTTCTTAATAACATATACTCTTTAGTATTTCTTGAATTTCTTCTTTTTTTCATATTACCTCCAAAGAAAAAAATTCTATTTAATATAAGTAAAAAAGCCAAGATATTATCATTCTTAGCTATTTTACTTAACTTTTATTAATCAGCTTGTACATAGTTTAATGTAATTGTTGCTGTTTTTGTTTTTGTGTTTGGTATCTCTGTTGCTTGTTTGTCCCAAGTTACAGTAACAGTATAATCTTTTGTACTTTTTGAACCTAATGAATCATTTGCCTGTGCATCTATTGTATATGTTATTCCTGTTGGTTCTGCTGCATTTGCTGTATCTACTCCAGTAACTTCTTGTAATTTTGCTGCTATAGTTCCACCATTTTCTACTGTAACTGTATATGTTGCACTAGCTCCTGGATATGCTAAATCTACATCAAATGTTGCAGATGTTGCTGTAAAAGATGGTTGTGTTTTATCTTGCGCACCTGTAGTAGCATTGCCAGCTGAAGCTGTTATATTTTTAATATGAACATCCCATTCTGTTGTAATGTTGGCTGTTCCATTTATAACTAATTGTTGAGATAATGCCGCATATCCTATTGCCATTCCTACAACAGCAATTAATAATATTACTAATAATAAATTTTTGTTTTTTGTTTTCATAAAAGTTTCCTCCTACATATTAATATATTAACCATATAATAACATATAATTCAAAAAAAACAATTATGTTATAAAAAATATAACATAATTGTAATTATTTTGTAATATTATTGTAATACTGTTCCTACATCAATACTGTTGCCTCTCAAAAAATCGTTTATACTCATTTTTTTCGCATTTTCGCCTTGAATTTCTAAAACATTTACATACCCATTTTTAGCTTTTATTATCAATCCATTTTTCGGATCAGATAATATTACTGTACCATATGTAATATCGTCTAATTTTGGCTTACACTCTTTTAAACTTTCATATTTTTCTAACAGTTCTTGTTCTGTTAATACATCTGCTTTCCAAAATTTTATTTTTTTATTTTCTATATATGTATAAGCTCCAATTATTGGATTTAACCCTCTTACTAAATTTTTTATTTCTACAGCTTCTTTATTTTTCCAATCTATTTTTCCAATTTTCTTTGAAAGCATTGGTGCTAATGAAAAATCGCTTCCTTGCTTTTGTCTTGTTATAGAAGATTTTTCTATTTTTTCTAAAGTTTCTACTAATAACTTTCCACCTAAAATAGATAATCTATCCCATAATTCTCCTGTTGTTTCATCATTTCCTATAGCGACTTCTTGTTTTAAAAGAATATCTCCTGTATCCATTCCTTTATCCATGTACATTGTTGTAACTCCTGTTACCTTTTCTCCATTTATTACTGCCCATTGTATTGGTGCTGCGCCTCTATATTTAGGAAGTAATGATCCATGTACATTTATACAACCATATTTTGGTATTTCTAATAATTCTTCTGGTAAAATCTTTCCATATGCAACAACACATATAACATCTGGATTTAATTTTTTCATTTCTTCTATAAATTCTGGATTATTTCTCACTTTTGTAGGTTGATATATTTTTAAATTTTTCTCTAAAGCAAATTCTTTTACAGGAGAAAACATCATTTTCATTCCTCTGCCTTTTGGTTTATCCTGATTTGTAACAACTCCTACTATATTATATTTTTTTTCATATAAACATTTTAAGGATTCTTTTGCAAAATCTGGTGTTCCCATAAATACAATATTTAGCATTTAGTTATTTCATGATTATATTAAAAATCATGATCTCCTTTCTCTTATTTATTTTTCTGGCTCTATTACTTGTAATGTTCCTGGTATTATTTTGTCTACAAATAATATTCCATTTAAGTGATCTATTTCATGTGATAAAGCTTGAGCTAGCAATCCTTTTGCTGATATTTTTACTGTTTTTCCATTTTCATTTAATGCTTTTACAGTAACTTCTTCTGGTCTAATAATTTTAGCAAATTTGTTAGGAAAGCTTAAACATCCTTCTTCCACTTCTTGAGTTCCTTTTTCTTTAATAATTTCTGGATTAACTAATTTTATAGGTCCTTTATCATCATATAGATCTATTACTATTAATCTTTTTAACAATCCAATTTGTGGTGCTGCTAACCCAACACCATTATATTTATGCATAGTTTCGACCATATCTTCTAATATTTCTCTTATTTTATCATCTACAACTTCTACTTCTCTAGATTTTTTTCTTAAGATTTCATCTCCATCTTCTCTTATATTTCTAATTGCCATATATTTTTTCACTCCTTACTACAACATATTATTTGGATTTAAGTCTATTATAATTTTACTTGAATCCTTTTTCTTCATTTTATTGAATTCATCAATTGTTTCATTTATTAATTCTATTATATCATCTCCAAATTTGCATTTAATTATTATTCTCCATCTAAATTTATTTTTTATTTTTTCAATTGGTGATGGTACTGGTTTATATAATAGAATTTTTGCATTTTCATTTATAATTTTCTGTTTTAAAAACTCATGTAATAAATTTGCAATTTTTTGAACTTCTATCTCATCTTCTGAAGTAACACCTAGCATTATTATATCACAAAATGGAGGATATTTCAAACTTTTCCTCAACATAATCTCTGTGTTAAAAAACAATTTATAATCCTGTTTTTTAGCATATTCTATGCTGAAGTTATCTGGATTATACGTTTGAATAATAACTCTTCCTTCTTGTTCTCTTCCTGCTCTTCCGTGCCACTTGTGTTAATATTTGAAATGTTTTTTCTTGTGCTCTATAATCATCTAAATTTAGATTACTGTCTGCTGCTATAACTCCAACTAAAGTAACATTTGGAAAGTGGTGTCCTTTTACAACCATCTGAGTTCCTATTAATATATCTAAATTATCATTTTTAAATGTATTTAAAATTTGTTCATGTGAATTTTTTTTACTTACCGTGTCTATATCCATTCTTATAGTTTTAGCTTCCGGAAAAAGTTTTTTTATTTCCATTTCTAATCTTTGAGTTCCTGTTCCAAAATATCTTATATTAGTACTTTTACATTCTGGGCATATTTTTATAGCATTAGTTTCATATCCACAATAATGACATTTTAACTTATTTTCTCTATAATGATATGTTAATGTTACATTACAATTCTTACACTTTGCTGTATATCCACAGTCTCTACACATTATAAATGTTGAAAATCCTCTCCTATTTAAAAATAAAATAGTTTGCTTTTTATCTTTTAAATTTTTCTCTATTTCTGAAAATAATTTAGTACTTATCATACTTCTATTTCCATTTGCAAGTTCTTCTCTTAAATCTACAATTTCAACATTCGGTAAACTTGCTTTGTTCGCTCTTTTAGTTAATTCAAGTAAAACAATTTCGTTATTTATAGCTTTATAATACGTATTAATATCTGGTGTAGCACTTCCTAAAATCAATGGTATTCTATTTTTCTTAGCCAATACCTCTGCAATTTCTTTTGCATTATATCTTGGGGTCATTTCAGATTTATATGAAGAATCATGTTCTTCATCAATAATTATTATTCCTAAATTTTTAACTGGAGCAAATATTGCAGAACGTGCTCCTATTATAATTTTTGCTTTACCAGATTTAATTTTTTGCCACTGATCATATCTTTCTCCTATTGATAATTTACTATGCAAAACCGCTATTTTTTCCTCCCCAAATCTTGCAATAAATCTATCTACTGTTTGTGGAGTTAATGATATTTCTGGTACAAGCATTATACTTGTTTTTTCTTCTTTTATTACTTTTTCAATTAATTGTAAATACACTTCTGTTTTTCCGAGATCCTGTTACTCCAAAAAGTAAAAAACTTGAATATATCCCCATATCTATACACTCTGAAATTTCTTCATAAGCTTTTGATTGTTCATCTGTTAAATTCAAATCTTTACTTGCATTAACAACTTTATGAATAAATGGATTTCTTTCCACTTGCTTTTCTATAATTTCTATATACCCATTTTTTTCCAACGTTTTTATTATACTTCTTGTTGTATCTGTAAATAATTCTAAATCTTGAACTAGAGTTTCACCATTATTTATTAAAAATTTCAAAATTCTAATTTGCTTTTCTGATTTTATTTTTTTTAATTCAATTGCTTCTTCTATTTCTATATCTTCTACTTTTAAATTTGCATAATTTGCTGTTTTTTCTTTTACTCTATTTGTAATTATTTTAGTTGTTGTTCCTGGTGGCAACATTAATTTTATACAATCTGATATATTGCAAAAATACCTTTTAGCCATCCATTTAGCAAGTTTTATTTCTTCTTCTCCTATATATTCATTACTTTCTACTTTTTCTATATCTTTTACTTTAAATTCAGAAGAATCTTTTATTCCTATAACAAATCCTTCTTCTAATTTTTTTATATTCCCAAATTTAACAAACACTCTTGATCCTATTTTCACTTTGTTTTGTAATTCATATGGAATATTATAATCAAATGTTTTATTTAAGTTTTTTACATTACTATTTATTATTATCTCTGCAATCATAGTATTCTCCTAGTTTTTTATCACTCTTTTATATTACTATATAAGAAAACAAATAGCAAGAACAAAAATTCTTGCTATTTGTTTTTTAAAACTCAGTTTCTCCAATGTTATATTCTTGATTTATTATTGTCATAATTATATTTACTGTTTTTTCTAAATTATTATTTTTTATAACATAATCGTATAGATCTATTTTTGATTCTTCATAATCGAAACGATTTAATCTAAGCATTATTTCTTTTGGAGATGGTTTATCTATTCTGTTTTCTAATCTTTTTCTTAACTCTTCTTTTGGAACTCTTAGGAAAATTGTAATTACTTTAACATCATTTTTTAACAATTTTATTAAATTTTCTGTTCCATTTACATCCATATCTTTTACAATAATTTTTCCACTTTTTATTTTTTCATTCATTAATTTTTTTGATGTACCATAATAACGCTCATGATGAACATCGTATTCATATAATTCTCCTGCTTCTATCATTCTTTCAAATTCTTCAGTTTCAACAAAATGATATATTTGACCTTCTACTTCTCCTATTCTTGGTGCTCTGTCTGTAAAAGATGGTAATGATTCTACATTTTCCATTCTTTTAATTAATTCTTTTTTTATTGTATCTTTTCCTGCACCAGACACTCCAGATAATAATACTAGCATACTTTCACCTTACCTTCTGCAATTTCGTCAGCAGCTAAAGTTACTGGTGATTCGTCATCTTCATCTGTTAGTATTTCACTACCTGTAGCAATTTGTCTTGCTCTTTTTGATGTTGCAATAACTAATCTAAAACGATTATCTACTTTTGTTAGTAATTCACTTACTGTTGGTTTTACCATCATTTTAACATTCCTCCTCTTTTTTATTACTTTTATTTTCACTTAATTTTCCAAATTTCCAAAATATTTTTATTATTCTTCCACTATATCATCTTTGTCAAGTCTTCCTGCAACAGTTTCTGGCTGAACAGCAGATAGTATAACATGACCTGAATCCATAATTATAACTGCTCTTGTTCTTCTTCCATAGGTTGCATCAACTGCCATTCCTTTATCTTTTGCATCTTGCACAATCCTTTTTATTGGTGCAGATTCTGGACTAACTATTGAAATAATTCTATTTGCAGAAACAATATTTCCAAATCCAATATTAATTAATTGCATAACATACACATCCCTTCATATATTACTCAATATTTTGTATTTGTTCTCTTATATTTTCTAATTCTGTTTTTATATCTATTACTAAATTAGTAATTTCTAGTTTCACAGATTTAGATCCTATTGTATTTGTCTCTCTGTTCATTTCTTGAATAATAAAATCCAATTTTTTCCCAATTCCACCGTGTATTTAATTCTATTAAATCTCTAAATTGCTTTATATGGCTTCTTAATCTCGTTAATTCTTCTTCAATAGAACATTTATCTGAATATATTACTGTCTCTTGTGCAATTCTTGTTTCATCAATTATATCTGTATGTAATAATTCTTGTATTCTTTCCCTTAATTTTACTACATATTCTTCAATAAGTCCAGTAGAAAACGTAAATATATTGTTAACCATATCTTCTATACTATTAATTCTTATTTCCAAATCTTGTTTTATTTTATTTCCTTCTTTTACTTTCATGCTATTTAAGTTATCTATTGCTTCATTTAAGCATATTAACAATTCTTTTTTTATTTCTTCCTCGTTTTTCTCGTTTTGCTTAATTTCTAATACATCTGGAAACTTACTAATATCTACAACTTCTATATGGTCATTTATATTTTCTTTAATTGCTAATTCCTTTAATTCTTTTATATATATTTTTGCAAGTTCATTATTAATAGTAATAATTTTATCATTGCTATTAAAATCGATAAAAGTAATACTTACATCTAATTTTCCTCTTATTATGAATTTTGATATTTCTTTTCTTATGTCTTCTTCAAGATAACTAATACTTTTAGGTAATTTTACACTAATATCGTTATATCTATGATTAACACTTCTTATTTCAATATTATATTCTCTACCATTTACTACATTTTTACTTCTTCCAAAACCTGTCATACTTCTCATTTTATTATACCTCTTCTTCTATAGTTTCACTTAATTCACTATTTTCTTTATAATATGACTTCTTCATTTTTAAAAATACTATTATAGATTTAATAATATAATATACTATTGTTATACCAGCCATTATTAATACTATTTTCATAAATATTATGTCATTCATTATACACACGTATAATAAACCTATGTTGCTAATTGCTAAAACTAATATTTCTATACCAAATACTCCTAGAGATTTATTTTCTCTTTTATATGCATTTTCAAATAATATTATAGAAAATATAAGTATTGCCACACTGAACACTTTTAAATCTGTTATAAAAACTTCTCTTGTTATATTTTTATGTCCTAATATTATAAATATAAAAAATAATATTATTATACTTCCTACAAATATGTTTGAAATTACTTTTAAAAATATTTTCTTTTGAATTTCTTCTGGTAATTTTCTTTTTCTTTCTTTTTTTATTACTTCCCCAATTTCTTTTATATCTTTTACTTCTTCTATTTGCTTACCTTTTTCTTCACTATTTTCTTGGTTTTCTCCTAATTTATTATTCGTAATTTCCTTTTTTATATTTTTTTCTATTTTAGTTTGTTCTTTACTTTTATTACTACTTTTCTTTTTATTTTTGGTTTTTACAGCTTTTACTTCATCTTTAATTTTTGTTACTTCCAAGTTTGACTTGCTTACCTTATCGTCATTTTTTAGTTCTTCCTTTTTGTTATTAACTATCTTTTTGTTATCATTTTCTTCAGTACTTTTTCTACTTGTTTTTGATTTATTTTTACTACTAGTTTTATTATCTTCTATTTTACTTACATTTTTAACTTTCACTGTATTGCTTTTTTTTAGCTCATTACTACTCTTTTTTATTTTTTCACTATTTTTATTTTCTATTTTTTCATCTTTTCTAGAAACATCTTTTTTTGTAGCCTTAACTTTCTTATTCACTGACTCTTTTTTTTCGTTTTCTATTTCTTTATTTGCTGTTGAATTTTCTTTTACCTTTTCTAAATTTTCTTTTAACTTTGTTTCTTGTTCATTTTTTGTTTTCTTTTTTGTACTTATATTTTTTTCTTTTTGATTTGTTGTTTTTTCTTTTTTCATATTGTTTTGTTGTTTTACTTCTGTACTTTTTAAAGCTTTATTTCCTTCTATCTCAGTCTTTTTCTCTTTTCTATTTTCCATAATACTCTCCTTAATTATTTTCAAGTTCATATAATATTATACTTGTCATAACAAGTGCTACTGTTTCTGTTCTTAAAATTCTTTTTCCTAAAGTAATAATTTTACATCCTATATTTGTTAAATTTTCTATTTCAGACTCTGCAAATCCTCCTTCTGGTCCTATCACCACAGCTATATTTATATTTTTTTTCACTTTTAATACTTCTTTTAACTTTATCAACTCATTTTTTAATGTATTTGATTCCTCTTTTTCATATGCAACTAATATACAATCATAATTTGATTCTTTTTTTTCTAAATCTTTTAAATTTATTATATTATTTACTTTTGGTATTATATCTCTTCTGCTTTGTTTTGCTGCAACTTCAGCAATTTTTTGCCATCTATTTATTTTTTTAGATTCATCTTTAGCATTAATTTTTACAATGCATCTTTCCATGTTAACAGGAGTGATTTCTTTTGCCCCAAGCTCAGTACTTTTTTGTATTATAAGTTCCATTTTATCCGCTTTTGGCAAACCTTGTAAAATATCAATATTAATATTAGATTCTGAACTTGACTCTATTTCTCTTTTTATTTTACATATCACTGAATTTTTATCTATTTTTTCAATTTCTGATTCATAGTTTTTTCCTGTATCTATGTTTGCTATATTTAAATTTTCTCCTATTTTACATCTTAATACATTTACTATGTGATTTACATCTTCATCAATTATTTCTATTTTATTATTTTTAATTTGATCATCCTTAACAAAAAATTTCGGCATTTTATTACTTCCTTTTTCTTATTTGCTACATTATATCACACTATTCTTTAAATAGGCAATTTTTCCAAATAAAAAAAAGAGGTTTATTTTATCCAAATAAACCTCTTTTTTTAACTGGTGGTTGTTCGTTCATAGTTAATGCAAGCTTTGTTAATAAATCTCTTTGTTCTTTGCTTAATCTCTTTGGCACCTGAACCAAAACAGTAAAAATAAAGTCGCCTTGATAATTTCCATTAACAGCTTTAAATCCTCTGTTTTTTATTGTAAATTTAGTTCCTGGTTGAGTTCCATCTGGAATTTTATATTTTACTTTACTTCCATCAACCATAGGTATTTCTAGGTCTGCTCCTAAAGTTGCTTGCGTAAAAGTAATTGGTATATCGCAAAAGACATTATTTCCATTTCTTGTAAATATACTATGTTTCTTTAATCTCATGCTTATGTATAAATCACCTTTTGGTCCACCTTTTGTACCTGGTTCTCCTTCTCCTCTAAGTACAATAGTTTGATCGTTATCTATACCTGCAGGAATTTTTACTTTTATTTTTGCTTGTTTTCTTACAGTTCCTTTTCCTCTGCAAGATTCGCATGGCTCTTTTATAACTTTTCCAGTTCCATGGCAATTACTACATGTTCTTGCTGTTTGCATTTGTCCTAATATTGTATTTTGTACTTGTTTTACCTGCCCTGTTCCACCACATACATTACAGTTTTCAACTACTGTTCCTGGTTTTGCACCAGTTCCATTACAACTAGAACAAATATCGTCTCTTGTAATATTAACTTCTTTTTCTACTCCTAAATAAGCTTCTTCAAAAGTAATATCCATATTATATTTTAAATCTGCACCCTTTTTAGGTCCATTATTAGCTCTTGAATTTCTAGAACCTCCAAATCCTCCTCCAAAGAAAGAAGAGAATATATCTCCTAAATCTCCAAAATCACTAAATCCATCAAATCCTGATGTAGAATATGAATAATATCCTCCTCCTGGATTTCCTCCAAATCCTTGTGGACCTGCATGTCCAAATTGATCATACATTCTTCTTTTTTGTGGATCAGATAAAGTTTCATATGCTTCATTTACTTCTTTAAATTTAATTTCAGCTTCTTTTTTATTATCTGGATTTGCATCAGGATGATATTTTTTAGCCATTTTTCTATATGCTTTTTTTAATTCTTCATCTGTAGCATTTTTATCTACTCCTAATACTTCATAATAATCTCTTTTTTCTGCCATTCTTTCCTCCATAACGAAAAATTGCCAATTGGGGACGGGGCTCTTTTGGCAATTTCTCTTATATTATGTGTTTATCTACTAAATTAGATTCATAAAATTGTTAAGATTTCCCGCCCTCTTATACAATTTTATTTATTTCCATCATCTTCTACTTTATAATCTGCATCATAAACATTTCCATTTTCATCTACTTTTGGTCCAGCTTCTGCTTCGTTAGCATTTGCAGCACCTTGTGCTCCTGCTGCTGCATTTTGATTATATAACTTTTCAGATATTGAATAAAATACTGTTGTTAATTTTTCTGTTGCAGATTTTATTGCTTCTACATCAGATCCTTCTAATGCTTTTTTAACATTTGCAATTTCTGTTTCAGCTTTAGCTTTTTCTTCTCCGCTAATTTTATCTCCTAATTCTGAAATTGTTTTTTCACAATTGTATACTAAACTTTCTGCATTATTTCTTGCTTCAATTTCATCTTTTCTCTTTTTATCTTCTGCTGCATGAGCTTCTGCATCTTTAACAGCTTTGTCTATATCTTCATCTGTTAGATTTGTAGATGCTGTAATAGAAACTTGTTGACTATTACCTGTTGCCATATCTTTTGCAGATACATGTACTATACCATTTGCATCTATATCAAATGTTACTTCGATTTGTGGAACTCCTCTTGGTGCTGCTGGAATCCCTGAAAGTTGAAATCTTCCAAGTGTTTTATTGTATGCAGCCATTTCTCTTTCACCTTGTAATACGTGTACTTCTACACTTGTTTGTCCATCTGCTGCAGTAGAGAATATTTGTGATTTTTTAGTTGGTATTGTTGTATTTCTTTCTATTAATTTTGTAAATACTCCACCATATGTTTCAATACCTAATGAAAGTGGTGTCACATCTAACAATACTAAATCTTTAACATCTCCTGAAAGAACACCACCTTGAATTGCTGCACCTATTGCAACACATTCATCTGGGTTTATTCCTTTATCTGGTTCTTTTCCTGTTATTTTTTTAACTATTTCTTGTACTGCTGGAACTCTTGTAGATCCACCAACTAATAATACTTTGTGTAAATCATTTGCACTAACACCAGCATCTTTTAATGCTTGCATAACTGGTTTTTTAGTTTCTTCTAATAAATCACTAATTAATTCTTCAAATTTAGCTCTTGTTAAATTTACATCTAAATGTTTTGGTCCTGTGCTATCTGCTGTAATAAATGGTAAATTAATATTTGTTTGTTGCATTCCAGAAAGTTCTATTTTAGCTTTTTCTGCAGCTTCTTTTAATCTTTGCATTGCCATTTTATCTGTTTTTAAGTCAATACCATTTGATTTTTTAAATTCAGATACTAAATAATCTATAATTCTTTGATCAAAGTCATCTCCACCTAAATGGTTGTTACCACTTGTTGCTAAAACTTCAAATACACCATCACCAATATCTAGTATAGAAACATCAAATGTTCCTCCACCTAAATCATATATCATAATCTTTTGATCTTGATCTTCTTTATCCATACCAAAAGCAAGTGCTGCTGCTGTTGGTTCATTTATTATTCTTAAAACTTCTAGACCAGCTATTTTTCCTGCGTCTTTTGTTGCTTGTCTTTGACTATCTGTAAAATATGCAGGTACTGTGATAACTGCTTGAGTTACTTTTTGTCCTAAATAATTTTCTGCATCTTGTTTTAATTTTTGAAGAATCATAGCAGAAATTTCTTGTGGTGAAAATTCATCACCTTCAATTTTTACTTTCTCACTTGTTCCCATTTTTCTTTTTATTGATATTACAGTATTATCTGGATTTGTAACAGCTTGACGTTTAGCTATTTGTCCTACTAATCTTTCTCCATTTTTTGAAAATGCTACAACAGATGGTGTTGTTCTGTTTCCTTCTGCGTTAGGAATTACAACTGGCTCGCCACCTTCCATAACAGCTACACATGAGTTTGTTGTTCCTAAATCAATACCTATTATTTTTCCCATTATAAATTCCTCCTATATTTTTAAACTTTCAATTTTTATTTCTTTTGTAAAATTATATATAACGCAAAATATGCGTAATTTACTTTTAACATATTTTAAATTAATTTGCTACAACTACTAAAGAATGTCTAATTACTTTTCCGTCTATTATGTACCCTTTTCTGTATTCTTCTTTTATTTCTTTTTCCCCAAGATTTTCATCTACTACAGATCCTACTGCTTCATGTAACTCTGGATCAAAAGTTTTTCCAATTGTATCTATTTCTTTTACTCCATTTGCTGTTAAGACATCTTTAAATTGTTTTAATACCATTTCCACACCTTGTTTATAATTACTATCTTTTGTTTCTACTTTAACTGCTTTTTCTAAATTATCTATTACTGGTAATAATGATGTAAAAATGTCTGATACTAAAGAATTATACAATCCTTCTCTCTCTTTTGAACTTCTTTTTTTAAAATTATCAAATTCAGCCATTAATCTTTTTAGTCTATCATCTTTTTCTTCAAGTTCCTTTTTTTGATTATCAATCAATTCTTTAATTTTTTTAACATCTTCGTTATCTTCTAACTTTTTTTCTTTCTTTTCTTCTTGCATTTAAATTCCTCACTTTCTTAATATCCGTTTAGTTTTTTACTAATATATTTCATAACAGAAATTACTTTTGAATAATCCATTCTTGTTGGTCCTATAATTCCTATTGTTCCTAAGTCTTTATTAGCTATTCTATGTTTAAATGTAACTATACTAAAATCTTTCAATTCACTATGTTCTGTTTCATTTCCAATATATACATTTATATCATTTGCAAGTCCTGCATCTAATATATCCAAAACTAATTCTTTTGTATCTAATACATTTATAAAATTTTTAGCCACCTCTAAACTTTTAAATTCTGGCAAGTCAAATGCTTTATTTGTTCCCTCTAAATAAATTTTAGCGTCTTCGTGAACAACTTTATTAATTTCTTGCATAACAGGTTTTATTACACTTAAACTATAATTCATTTCTGAAAAGATGTATTCTTCTAGTGGCTTATCTATTGAATCTAGTGGCTTTCCACGTAATTTATTATTAAATATAAAATTCAACATTTCTACTTGTTCATTTGTTATGTCTTCATCGAATTTTATAATTGTTTCTTTTATAACTCCAGTGTCTGTTAGTATAACAGCCATTAACATTCTTGTTCCTAATAATACAAATTTTATTTCTTCTATATTTTGTATTTTAGGTCCAATAGCAACTGTTGTATAATGTGTGATTTCTGATAAAGTGCTTGTAGCAATTTTTGTTAATTCTTCAATTTGGTTTACTTTTGTTTCTAATTTTGATTGAATGTATTTTATTTCTTCTAGACTAATATTATCATCTTTAATTAATTCATCTACATAAAATCTATATCCCTTAGCTGATGGTATACGTCCACTTGATGTATGTGGCTTATCTAAGAAACCAACTTTTTCAAGTTCTGCCATATCATTTCTAATTGTTGCACTACTAAAATCCAAACCATATTTATTTACTATACTTCCTGAGCTAACTGGCTCTGCAGTATTTATATATTCATCTACAATTGCTTGCAAAATTCTTTTTTTTCTATTATCTAACATGCCCTCACCTTCTTTTTAGCACTCTTTTGTCTTGACTGCTAAACTGCATATATATTATATCCAAAAAAAGGTATTGTCAATACCTTTTCTCTTAAATTTATGTGAATTTTATGTGAAAATTTTATTAATCCTTACTTTATACAAAAACTAACATAAAGGCTATTATAATCAAAATTATTGAAATTACATCAAAAAACACTAACAATAATTTTTCTTTCATTGACAATAGTGAAAGCATTTCAAATTCTACTTTTCCGTATACGGCTACATTTCCACTAGAATAATGACAATGATAATAAATTAATGCAAAAATTTGCTCTGTATAACCTTTCAAAACATATCTTAAATTTATTTTCTTGCTTCTATATTTTTTTAATCCCATGTATATATAATGTAAAAATATATTTTCATCATAGTCTTTCATGAAATAACCTCTATCATCTATAAATTTTTCCTTAATTTCTGTATTTGAGAAATTTCCTATTGTTTTTCCTCCTTTTTTACATAAATATAAACAAAAAATACATGCATTTACAGCTTTTATTTCATCATATATTTGAATACTACCTTGATAATTACATTGATTTAAACTATCTGTTATTTTTTTATTCATTATATTATTATTATATCTTAAATTATTTTTCTCTGTTAAATATTTTTGAAATTCTATTTTATCTTCTGAATTTAAAGTTTCAATACTCACATTCAAATCACTATTATAATTTCCATCATACCCAGAAATAATTTTTATATTGATATTTGGTAATTTTCCTTCTACCTCCGCTTCTATTCCAAATTTTTTATAAAACCTTTTAATTTTTTCTTCATTTATACATTCACGATTTTTAAAGCAAAAAAACACTCTTATTACCTCTTTTCTATATTATGATCTTCTTATTATGATTTCAATTTATTTTTAATATGATAATTTTTCTTTATAAAAAAATTATATCATTATGAATTTTTCATTTCAATAAATTTTTTCATTGCACTTTAAATATTCTTTAGTACTTTTATGCTAAAAAATAATTTTATTATGAATTAATATTTTTTTATTTATATGTAGTCTATATTTTTTGCTATATATTAAATTTTACGAACTTTATTAAATATATTTTTTCTAAAAAAAAATAAATGTAAATACATTTTTCTTTGTATCTACATTTATTTTATTATTTAAACTTTTATATTTTAAACTTCTTCTATTTTTAATAAATTTGTTGTTTTAGCTCCGTTCTTTGGGAAACCTCCTGTTATTGCAATAATATCTCCTGATTGTATTCCCATTACTTCTTTTGCTTTTTCTTTAGCTATCGCTACTACTTCGTCTGTACTTTCTGAAGCTGGAACTATTGTTGGATATACTGCATAGTTAAGTGCTAATGAACGTGCAACTTTTTCTGAATTTGTAGCTGCTAAAATTAAACATCTTGGTTTTAAATTACTTATTCTTCTTGCTGTATCTCCACTTACAGTTGATGCAATTATTAATTTTATATCTAATACACTTGCCGCTTCTACAACACTATCAGCTATTGTTTCTGTAATGTCAACTTCTCTTTCTGAAGCGAATTTATAATCATAATCATAATATTCTTCTGTATCTCTACAGATTTCAGCCATATAACGAACAACTTCTACTGGGAATTTTCCAACAGTTGTTTCTCCTGAAAGCATTACTGCATCTGTACCGTCTAAAACAGCATTTGCAACATCTGAAACTTCTGCTCTAGTTGGTCTTGCACTTTTCTTCATAGATTCTAACATTTCTGTTGCAACTACAACAAATTTACCTTTTTCACGACATCTTTGGATCATTTCTTTTTGATATCTTGGTAATTGTTGCATTGGAACTTCTACACCTAAATCTCCACGTGCTACCATGATTCCGTCTGAAACATCTATTATAGAATCTAAGTTTTCAACACCTGTTGTACTTTCTATTTTAGATATTACTTTCATATCTTCTCTATTATATTCTTTTAAGATTTCTCTTGCAGCAAGTACATCTTCTTTGCAAGAAACAAATGATAATGCAATGTAGTCACCTTCATGTTCACATGCATAAATAATATCTTCTCTATCTACATCACTAATAAATGGTATATCTAATTTTACACCTGGTGCATTTAAACTCTTCTTGTTTCCTAAAACACCACCATTTATTATTTTACAAGTAACTCCATCTTCTTCTACAGATACTACTTCAATTTTCATTAATCCATTTTCTAATAAAACTATTGAACCAACTTTTAAGTTGTCTATAGCTTGTGGATGGTTTACAGAAATTCTTTCTTCATTTCCTAAAACTGTTTCTTTTACTAAACGAATTGTTTTTCCTTCTACTAATGTGATTTCATCATTTTCTAACATTCCGTTTCTGAATTCTGGACCTTTTGTATCATATAAAATAGCAATATTTTTCTTTGTCATTTCTCTTACTTTATGAACAGATTCTACAACAGCTTTTCTTTCTTCCATTGTTGCATGAGAAAAATTAATACGAGCCACATTCATTCCTACTTCTACCATTTTGCACATTACTTCTGGTGCTGTACTAGCAGGACCTATACTACAAATAATTTTTGTCTTTTTCATTATTTAACATCTCCTTTATTTTTTTAACATATCGACTATTATACTCACAATTTGACAAAAAATCAATATTTTACATAAAATTTTCAAAAAATCATTGTTTTTTATTGCTATTCATCTTAAAATATGTATCTGTATTTCCAAAAAGCTGTTTAATTTTTACTTAATCAAAAACTTTCTTAATATTCTATAAATTTTATTTATATTTTACTTATTTTTTACTTTACAAGTTTTTCTTATCCATTTTTTATTTAATCATTATTAATTAATATTCTAGCCATTTGAACACCTGAACAAGAAGCCATCATTAGTCCTCTTGTCATTCCTCCTCCATCTCCAATTGAATATAGATTTTTTACACTTGTTTCAAACTTATTATCTATAACAACTTGATTACTATAAAATTTAATTTCTGGCGCATATAATAAATTTTCTGGATTTGCAAATCCTTCTATTATTTTATCCATATCTCTTATAAAATGTAAAATATCCGTCATTGTTCTATAACCTATTGCAAATGTTATATCTCCTGGAACTGCAGATTTTAATGTTGGCTTAACAAAATTTGATTCAAGCTCTTTTTCCCATGTTCTTTTTCCTCTATAAATATCACCTAATCTTTGAACCAAAACATTTCCTGCACCAAGTTCATTTAAATTTTTTGCAACATTTCTTCCGTAATCTATTGGTTTATTAAATGGATATGTAAAATTATGTGATACTAATATTGCTAAATTTGTGTTAGTACTTTTTTTATCTTTATATGAATGACCATTAACTAAAGTTAAATTATTATCATACACTTCTGATGATACAAATCCACTTGGATTTTGACAAAAAGTTCTTACTTTATCCTTAAAAGGTCCTGGTTTTCCTATAAATTTTCCTTCATACATATATTTATTGATATCTTTCATTATTTCATCTGGTAATTCATATCTTATTCCTATGTCCACAATACCAGTTTTTGTATTTATATTATGTTTTATACACATATCAGATAACCAATTTGCGCCTTTTCTTCCAACCGCTAAAACTACTTTATTTGCATATAACTCTTCTTTTTCATTTTTAGTATTCTTTACTTTAACCCCTTCAATTTTATTTTCTTTTATTATTAAATCTTCAACTATCGTTTCAAATTTCATTTCTATATTATTTTCTTCTAGATAATCTTCTATTTTTTTATATAATTCATGAGCTTTTTCTGTCCCTAAATGTCTGATTGGAATGTCTACTAACTGAATACCTTCTTTTCTTGCTTTATTTTTTATTTTATCTACTTCGTCTTTATATTTTGTTCCTTCTAGTTTTTTATCAGCTCCAAATTCAAGATATATTTTATCTGTATAGTCAATTAATTTTTTAGTTTCATTAACACCTATATATCTATGAAGATTTCCTCCAACATGAATATCTTCATCTTCTTTATTGTATAAAGATAATTTTCCATCTGAAAACGCTCCTGCTCCTGAGAAACCACTTGTTATATTACAAAAAGGCTTACACTTTGTACACTTTCCTAATTCTTCAATTGGACATTTTCTTTTTTCTACTCTTTTTCCTTGTTCTATCAAAAGAACTTTTTTGTCTTTTATATTTGTTTTTTGGATCATCTCATACGCAAAAAAAATTGAACTTGGCCCCATTCCTATAACAATAACATCATATTTACTATTCATAAAAATCCTCCTTTTTCCAAAAAAAATAGTAAGAGATATATTAATGAAATTTAGTTTTTATTTTTCATCAACCCCTTACTATAATTATTTTTTATTTTTTAT
>ERZ827452.325-NODE-325-length-69240-cov-6.850907_pt1 | contig 69240 bp, 53 predicted proteins | sample MGYA00519866_ERZ827452 | MGnify/ENA primary metagenome ERZ827452 (study PRJEB31778, sample SAMEA3449307) | human gut metagenome | biome: human gut; feature: human-associated habitat; material: faeces | place: United Kingdom | collected 2010/2012 ... | reverse complement strand
GCATTGCGCCTGGATGGACAGGACTCTGCGGAAGAAAGGTGTGTTCTCGTGCGTGATGCCCTGCTCCCCGAATGCGCCGTAAGGCGCGTTCGGGGAGCAGGGATAAAGCTTCCTTTTGGCAAATGCGTAGTTTCTTTCAAACCGTTTGGTTTGTGAAAGCCTCGCGATCGCCCGTTGGGCGGAGTGCAAAGCCATATGCCGTGCAGGACCATTTAAAAACGACGGTGTTTATGTTGCGTCTTTTGCAGCATTATGCACCGCTTCGTTTTTACTGAGCGAGAGCGCGTCCTGCAGGCATTGGCTTCGCATGACGTCCTGCGGACGGCGCTGTTGCTGCCGGGCGGCAGACTCACGCCTGCAAATAGCGTTCTGCCCATTGCTGGAAGATGAAGAACGCCCAGATGATCCGGGAGTAATTGCTTCCGGTGTAGGCTCCGCCATCCCCGGCACTGAGCCAGTCTGTAATTAGCTTCGCGGTTGCATCTGCGTTAAACAGCCCCTGTTGTTTCAGGAAAGCAGGTGACGCGTAGTCAGTCAGCTTATTCTTGAGGGGTCCTCTCAGCCATTTGTCCAGCGGGACAGAAAACCCTGTCTTTTTACGATCCAGTAATTCCCGCGGAATATAGTCGTAAGCGATCTCTTTTAAAATATATTTCTGGCAGCCGTTGTGATCCTTAAAGGAATGGGGCAGCCGGAAGGAGTATTCCATCACCCTCTGATCCAGGATCGGGCATCTGGCTTCCAGCGAATATTTCATGGAAGCGCGATCCACCTTGCAGAGAATATCCCCTGGCAGGTAGGTGTCCATGTCCAGGAGCATCCGGCGGATCTGCCAGTTTTTCACATTATAATCCAGCTCACGGTCAAAGCGCACCTGATCCGTTCCAGTCAGGTTTTTCATACAGGCTAAATATTTATCCGAACATAACTGCGTTTTATAACGTTTGTCCCGGTTTTGTGCAATTGTCCTTACGGAAAAAGGTAAACGTCCCAGCAGGTTTGCCTGTTTGAGTCCGGGCAGCTGGGAAATACCGTAAACCAAAGCGCCCGCTGCGTCGAGCTTCTGCGCCTGCCCGAGTTTCTGGTACATCTGGTAGCCGCAGAAAAATTCATCGCCGCCATCGCCGGAGAGTGCAACCGTCACCTGTTTTCTGGCGAGCGCCGATACGAGCATCGTCGGGATTTCCGAAGAATCTGCCATTGGTTCATCAAAATACTGCGGAATGCTCTCCACCAGCTCCAGCATCTGTTTTTCACTGATGATTTCTTCTGTATGCTGCGTGCCAAGATGCTTTGCTACCGCCGATGCATAACCGGATTCGTCGTACTGCTTTTCTTCAAAGCCAATGGAAAAGGTTTTGACCGGAGCCTCGCTTGCCTCCTGTGCCATGGCTGTCATCAGGGAGGAATCGTAGCCGCCGCTTAAAAAAGTACCCAGCGGGACGTCCGCCTCCATCCGGCTCTTCACGGATTTTTGTAAAATTGCCTTTAGCTCTGCCTTTGCCTGAGAAAAATCTGTGACCGGATCCGCGATTCCTTTTTGGTAGCTTTCTTTGATACTCCAATAGGAAAAGCACTCTCTTTTCTTCTGCCCATTGTCAGGCTGCAGGCGAAAACGGAGAATGGTTCCCGGGCACAGCTTTTTTACCTGTTCAAATATCGTATCCGGCTCCGGGATATACTGCTGGTACAAAAAGACCGGTAAAATATCCGGATTCAGCTTCCGATCAAAGCCCGGGCACGCCAGGATCGGCTTTAACTCTGAGGCAAAGACCAGATTTTCCCCGTCCTCCCAGTAATAGAGAGGCTTCTTGCCGATGCGGTCCCGCACAAGATATACCTCCTGCGCATCCCGGTCATACAGGGCGATCGCAAACATTCCGTTAAAGCGGGAAACGCAGTCGATGCCCCATTTTTCATAGGCAGCCAGAATGACCTCCGTATCACACTGGGAGCGGAACGGATACCCGGAAAGCTCTTTTTTCAGCTCCTGGAAGTTGTAGATTTCTCCGTTAAAAACGACGCTGACCCGTTTATCCGCCGCGTGCATCGGCTGATGTCCCAGTGGGGAAAGATCCATGATGGAAAGCCGACGCTGTGCAAAGCCAACCGCATATCCGCCTGCCGCATCATAAATTTCCGCTCCGGAGTCGTTTGGCCCGCGGTGGTACATCGTATCGTTCATCGCGGTCAGATCCTCCAGCGTAATCCGCCTTTTGCTGATAAACCCACTGATTCCGCACATAATGCTTTACCTGTTCCTTTCGGGAATCAGAGATGCCTCCAGAAATTCATCCTTAAATTCGCAGAAATCCTTGCACTCGTTGTTGATGCTGTCGATCATTTCGTTATATTTTTCCTGGATCAGCACCGCATAGTTGTCCCGGTTATCGTAGCCCTTCTTGCTCCATGCAAAGGGATGCGTCAGAATCTGCACCTTGTCATAGCCGGTGATATTGGCTTCATCAGGATAGCCGTAGCGCCAGATATGGTTGGCGTCGGACATATATTTTACCTTCAGGGGCGTCTGATCGGTCACTTTTTCTGCAAAGGTGAAAAACTCGTCCTGGTATGCATTCAGGATTCCCGGCAGCTTGATGTTTTCGCGCAGCACATCCGGAGACGGACGGTGTACAGAAAACTGTGTAATCGGAAAACCGAACATTTCAGAAAGGATATCCATTTCCTTTTTGATCTGATGGCGAACCTCCTGCATGTCGGTCAGACCGTTTAACGCATAGTGCAGTCCGATCACATGGCCGCGTTCGTGCATGTCCTTGATCAGATCCTGATTGCGTCTGGATAAAATATTGTAGGAATTGTTCGTCCACTGGAAAAAGAAGGTCGACGTAAAATCCATGCTGCTCTCCACCTTTGCCAGTGCATAGGCACGATCCACGCTGTACTCCACATCATGACGCATGATGACAAATTTATCTGCCGTAAGTGCCTCTTCGTACCCTGCCTGATTACCGGTAGACTGAATGATTCTGATAATTTCTTTATAATCTTCGTAGGAAAACATTGTCCTTACCTCCATTGTCTGCAGTCTTATCTGTTCTTTTTGCAGCATTCCTGCAGATACGTCTGCCACTGCTCAAATACCGCATCCTCGTTGGCTCTTTCACTGATCTTGCGCGCCTCTCTGCCGAGCCGCTCTGCAAGCTCTCTGTCCTCAATGAGGCGCAGGATGCCGTCTGTCATCGCCTTTTCATCCATGATCGGTACAAGCAGACCATTTACCCCATCTTCGATCAGGGTTTTTGGACCGCCGCAGGGACAGTCTGTAGAAACCACCGGAAGTCCCAGTGCCATCGCTTCCATCAGCGCATTGGGCAGTCCTTCCCAGTCAGAGGAAAAAGCGTACAGCGCAGCGTCTGCCAGATCCTTTTCCAGCGTATTGCTGCCGCCCATCAGCTTTACAAAATCCTCCGCATGATTTTCATGAATAATGGATTCCAGAATCTCCTTTGTACCGTCCTTGGAATCCGGTCCGTAAATTTTGAGTGTATAATCCGGATGCTTTTCATGAACCTTCAAAAAAGCCCGGATCAGCATCGGCTGATTCTTAAAGTCTACCAGACGGCCAGACTGAACAACATCCTTTGTCCGTACAGCCGGCTCCGGAACACCAACGTATTTCGGATTCAGCGGATTTAAAATAATTCTGGAATTTTCCTGTAAATACGGTGCAAAAAAGGCTTTTGCGCCCTCTGTCTGGAACACGCAGCCCGCCGCATGAGGAAACAGAAGCGGGATCCGAAGCTTGTCCGCTTTTTTATCATAGTGTCCCACCGGATCGGTACGCACGGAAATCACGACCGGGATACCCGTCCCGATTCCTGCCGCCAGCGCACGGTACAATACGCCCCGGGTAAAGGCAACGACGACGTCCGGCTTTTCTTTTTTCATAAAACGGCGCAGATACCAGATACGGCGCAGCATCTTGCTGATCCTGCTGCGGTTTTCGTCTTCTTTCGTCAGTCCGACATGAACTCTGCGGACTTTCTGATCCAGTGCAAATTCGTCCGTTCCGTACCATTCTGTCGCAATGACAACCTCATAGCCCTCCTTTGCAAAACGGTTCGCCAGATTACTCACCACGCGCTCCGCCCCGCCCTGCTGCAGGCTGTTTAAATGAAATGCAATTTTCTGCATCGGAATGTTTCTCCTGTTTTTCTCATGAAACAGAATCCTGCTCTGCAGGATTCTCATTTTGTCAGTGTCCCCGTAGTGTATCACATTTTGGAAAGCCCTGCAATCTGCAGGATTTTGTCCCGGTATGCCCTGTCGTCAAACTGATCTGCGCGCTCCTTTGCACATCTGGAAAGCTCCTGCAGCTTCGCTTCCTCTGTCAGCAGCTCTTCCAGAAGAGCCGCCAGTTGTTTTTCTTCCTCTGTAATTTCGTTTGGATCCAGATTTTTCTGATCGTCCATCACCGGAATCAGAATCCCGTAACGTTCCCGAAGCACTTCCTGTTTTCCAACGACGTCCTCAAACCGGTCGGACAGAATCTCTGCGGGACCGCTCATACAGTTGGAAAAAACAGCAGGGAGCCTGCAGCTCATCGCCTCAACCAACGCGTTTGGAAAGCCCTCCATGCTGGAGGTTCCAACATAAAGACTGCCCGCTGACAGCCATGGAAATGGATTCTTCTGAAGTCCCGCAAAGCAGACCCGGTCAGCAATTCCCAGCTTTTCTGCCAGTTCTTTATATTCTGAAAAAGAACCGTCCCCGATGATACACAGCATCGCCTCCGGCACTTTTTCCCGGATCAAATACAGGCATTTGATCAGATGCCAGAATTCCTTGCAGTCATCCTCACGCCCCATGCTGACGATCACCTTTTTCCCGGTAAAATCGGGCATGTCCTCAGTTTTTTTTGCTGCATTTTCTGCGATCTGACTGCCATCGTAAGGATTGTACAACACCTCTGTATTTTCGATTCCCAGTTTTTCCTTTAACTCATGAGCAATCACCTCCGAACAGCAGATCACCTGATCGGAGCGCTTTGCAAACAGCTTTAACTTCGATGGGTTGTCCATATCCATATAGCTGCGGATTCCCGTCCAGATCTGCCCCCGCACCGGTGTCAGGACGTTAATCAGGTTCGCTGTCGGGCCAAAGCTGTAGGTCAGATCAGGACGCAGCTTTTTCTTTAGCTTCCGAAGCCTTACCGTTCTTTTTACGACATTGACCATTTTTTTCAGCTTCCCGTCCTGTGCCGGAACATCCAGGTTTACAACAGAAAGTCCGCTTATATCATATGCAATATCTGCATCCGAAAACATGGCGATCGTCACTTCAAAATCATTCCTCAGAATCCGCGCTGTCCGCACGCAGACCCGCTCGAAGCCACCCTGATGCAGCATGGGTACAACCAGAAGGAGCCTTGGTTTTACCTGTTCCATAAGCCGTCTCCTTTCCCGGTACGATAAAAAGCTTCCAGCTCTTTTGCCTGTTCCTTTGCATCAAATCCGGCTTTGCGGATTTCCGGCATGCGGCTGAACCGCTCTTTCTGGCGTTCCAAAAGCGCAAGGGCTGCCTGTGCCCAGCTCTCTGCAGAATCCTTTAAGCTTTTGGACTCCACCAGCTCTGTCAGGGCAACCTCCTGTGTAATCGTATCCGACATCAGACACGGAAGCCCTGCAGCCTGCGCTTCCAGCACCGTTCCGGGCAGTCCCTCATACAGAGAAGGGAAAATAAACAGATCCATCGCCTGATAATAATCCTGCGGATTTCCCTGATTTCCGAGGAACTGAACGCTTTCTGTAATTCCAAGCTCTGCCGCCTTCTGCTTTGCAGGTTCCATGCATCCGCCCTCGCCGAGCAAAATCAGCTGCGCATCCGGACGGCTCTTTTTGATCTGTGCAAAAACCTCCAGCAAAAACAGGTGGTTTTTCATCTCATTAAAACGCCCCACATGCCCGACTGTCAGACAATTGCCCAACTCCAGTTTTTGCCGCATCTGTGCACGCATCTGGTCGTTATAGGAAAACTTATCCACTTCGATCGCATTCGGCACCACATGGACAGCTCCCTGCGCCCACGCCTTTTCCCCGAAAACTGCTTTTCCGGCAAGCTTGGAGCACGCCAGGCAGACGTCCGTTTTTTTCCAGAGATTTTTACGCATCCACTTCGTCATCATCCCTTTGATGCCGCCTTCTGTACCCGCGCTTCTGGCATGGGCTGCCGTCAGGGCGATTTTCGCACGCTTCGCTTCCGGCAGATAAATCGACGCAGTACTCGTCATATGCCCGTGCACACAGGCATACCCGGGATGTTCTTTAAAAAAGCTGCGCCACGCTGTCCGATACGGGATCCAGTTATAGACCTGAAACCGCGGCAGTCGGTAAATGTGTCCGCCAAGCGCTTCAATCTCTTCGTCAAAATATCCTTTTTTTGAGGTGTGCACTGCAAAATCAAACTGCACCCTCTCACGGTCGATATTCCGGTATAAATCCATAACCCGGCTTTCTGCCCCGCCGAGTCCCGTTGTTCCCAGCACCTGTAATACCCGAATCGGTTCTTTCATACGCTTCTGGTTCCTTTTTCTTTTTCTAATTTGCACGCCGATGCCTTTCCATCCGCTTATGCGTGCTGGTTCTTTAATCGGCCAAGCCGCGCGGCAAGCCCTTTTCCGAACGCCAGCACATATTCCCGGATACGCGCTGTCATGCACTGTGGCTTTGCTTCCAGCTTAAAAAAATCGGAATACGGCACAATGTTTTCCCTGTTTGCGTCAATCATCTCTTCGTAGGCTTTCAGCTCCGCTACCGTGGAATGGTTGGCATGAATAACGATCGTCGTCATTCCCTCCCGATCAGAAAATGCGTATTTCCGCAAAAAGGCAATCGGTAAAAAAGTCATTTCACTGCGCACATACGGCAAATCTCCAAACCCGTCCGTCACATGGGTAAACCCGAGCGCTTTGAGCGCACGCAGTGTCGTTTTGTCAAAGGTATGGCCCGGCGCCATGAACAGCTTCGTCTCGATGCCGCGATCCAAGAGCTTTTTCTGTCCGCTTTCCAGAAGCTGGTACTGCTCCTCATAGCTTTTCCCCGCAAACTCCGACTGGGCATTCAACGGGAAGCTCCCGCCTCTTTTTGTTGTATACACATGATGGCAGCCGTGCATGGAAAGGGTCCAGCCTTTTTCCTGCAACTCCTGCATTTTTTTCCAGAACGCTTCCCGTGCCGGATCCACCGACAGCTTCGGATCAAGATTGTCCGGTACAATGCCCAACAGCGGATAGCAGCCATAGCGTTCAAACAGCTGTTCAAAGGCTTCAAAGCTTTTCCAGTCCATATCCGGTGTAATATCATCCATTCGAAATGCGATTTTCATACTCTTTTCCTTTTCGCTGCTGCACAGCTTTATTCCAGGATCATTCCCGGCTCCAGCTCTACTTCCGACTCATAGTCTTCGACTAAAAGAGAGCCATCCAGCGTCCGTACGATCAGTTTTTTGTCAAAAATGTCGATGATCTCCCCTGGTGCATACATCGAGAAGTCTAACATCTCATCAAAGGGATGTGCGCTCCATACCGTGATTTTTTCGCCGTTGCAGAAGCAAAATGCTCCCGGGAACGGTCTTGTCACGCCCCGGATCAGGTTATACAGATTCCGGGTACGATCATGGAAATCCAGCTTTCCGTCCGCCGCCGTCCGCTTATTGTACCAGCTGTCGAAATCTCTGGACTCCCGGTGTACGCTGACGGTTCCCGCCTGATGTGCCGCGATCAGCTTAGCGATCAGGCGCTTGCTGACCAGCATATTTTTATACTGCATCGTACGCACGGTATCATGAGGAGTGATGGCGCACATCTCGCTTGCAAAAACATTCGGGCTGTCCGCTTTTTCATCGTACTGGAACAGGTTCAGATTAAAACGCGTATCTCCGAGAATGATCGACCAGTTAAGCGGCGAGCGTCCCCGCCCAAAGGGCAGATATGCACAGTTCCCGTGGAATCCGAATACACCCTCCGAAAATCTGGAAAGCACAAAGCCGGGAAGCAATCTCTGCCAGCCCATGGAAATCCCCAGCTCGAAGGTATTTTCCGCGAAAAATTTCGTCGTCTCCTCATCCTTTAAACCGTAAGAATGTGTTTCGTAAACCGGAATCCCGTACTTGTCCTCCAACCAGGAAAGTCCCTCATAGCCGGACACCTGATTGCCCGAAAGCACATCGGGATGAATCGTCACAACCAGATCCACCGGACAAAGCTTCTCCTGAACAAAGCGGACGATCTCCGCAGTTGTATCTTTTACACCGAATATAACAACTCGATAATGCATATTCCCCTCCTGTTTTGCGCAATCCTTGCCTGCAGCGCGCGTATGGTAGCTTTTTAACGAATAGGCTTGCTGATTCGTTTTTTATGGGATCCCGCTTGCGGGAGCCCTGCGCCTGCGGCGGAACGCGTCAGCGGCATCTTCCGCTCCGACGCAGTGCGCATGTGGTAGCTTTTTAACGAATCAGCACATGCTGATTCGTTAAAAAGCCGTCCAAACCAATTGGACGGCTTTTCATTCTTTTATTTTACAGATTTTCTTTATACCAGTCAATGGCAAGGCGGATTCCCTTTTCAAAATCATAATCCGGATCGTAGCCAAGCAGCTCTCTTGCTTTGCTGATATCCGCGTTGGAGTCCCGGATATCTCCCTTTCTGGCAGGACCAAAGACCGGCTCAATCTTTTTGCCCAGGGCTTCGCAGAGTTCATAATATAAATCGATCAGATATACTCTGCCGCCGGAACCGATGTTGAACGCTTCTCCTGCTGCTTCGCTCGGAGCCAGGCAGGCTTTTAAGTTCGCTTCGATGACGTTGTCGATATAAGTAAAGTCTCTGGACTGACGGCCGTCTCCGTTGATGGTCGGCGCTTCATCCTTTAACAGCAGCTTCAAAAACTTCGGAATAACAGCGGCATACATGCCTTCCGGGTTCTGACGGCGTCCAAATACGTTGAAATAGCGCATGCCGTAAGTATCCAGACCGTACAGCGTCTTATAAAGACGACCGAATTCCTCGTCTGTCTTCTTGGTCAGCGCGTAAGGGGAAAGAACATGGCCTTCAATGCCCTCTTTTTTGGGAAGTCCGGGATGATCGCCGTATACGGAAGAACTGGACGCGTACACAAATTTCTTTACGCCGTTCTGTCTCGCTGCTTCCATCATGTTCAGCGTGCCGACGATGTTATTCTGCGCATAGAAAATCGGCATTTCGATGCTTCTGGGAACGCTGCCCCATGCCGCCTGATTCAGCACATAATCCACACCCTCGCAGGCTTTCATACAGGTATCCAGATCTTTGATGTCGCCTTTGATAAAGGTATAGTTCGGATTACCTTCAAACATCTCCACATGCTTCGGATTGCCTGTGGAAAGGTCGTCCAGACATCTTACCTTATAACCGAGGTTCAAGATCGCCTCGCACAGGTTGGAACCGATAAAACCGGCGCCGCCTGTTACCAGAAATACACTGTCCTTGTCAAATTTCAAATCCTTATATCCCATGGATTTCCTCTCATTTCTGCCGCAGCCGCGGCACTGTATTTTATTCATGACAATAGAATGCTCGCAGAGCGTGCATTCTATTATTTCGGATAAACGATCCGCGGATTGCGCCATGATCCGGAAGTATTTTTGTCCTTCTGCCCCTGATATCCGATCCAATCAGTTGAAGGAAGCGATATTGTTTCCCGAGATCTGACCCGCTGTTCCGTAGAGCAGGCAGGATGCGATGGTTTTCGCATACAGGCTTCTTCCTTTTTCATTTAAATGAATGCCGTCTTCCAGATATTCATCTGCATTATAGGCATCCACTCCAAGATTGTCGTAAGTATCCACGCACAGCGTTCCCTGACCGACTGCAACGTCACAGGCAATGCTCGCATAATTGTAGAGTGCCTTTTCTCCCATATTTTTAACCGGGACCGGAAAATAGGACGCATAGTTGGGAGATGTAATCAAAATCTGTGCCTGGGGGAAAACAGAACGAACTCCCTTTACGCCCTCGCTTAACGCCGTCCCAAAGCCCGTCCAGGGTCTGTCCGAGTTGTTGATCGGAGCCTGTGCCAAGAAGTCATTCATACCATAGGACAAAATTACCACATCGATCTGATCCTTGACATTCATCACAGCTTTGATGTCGTCATAGGCAGCCTTGCCCTGCAGCATCTCTACATCCGTATTTCCACGGAGAATAGAGATCATCTTTCCCAGGGAGCAGTCACTGGCAGGACCAAACTGGTATTCATTATCGTCCGGACTGATGGTTGCGCGGGTGCCGCCGATGGCACCGTTATAGACCGTCGCATTTTTCCCTTTTTGAGCAAGACATGCTGCAAGGCGTGCGGACACACCGGTATCATCCCGATAATTGCCCCAAATGCTGTCTCCAAGCACCAGGATCTTCATTTCGTCCCCGGAGTTATCCGTATTCTCCGCCTGCTGGACGTCGGTTTCCGTCGTCTGGTTTTCAGACACCATCTCCTGAGACTGATTTTCTGTCTCTGCAGCAGTCTGGTTCTCTTCTGTGCTCTGGGTCTCGGTAATGCCCAGCTGAGCCTTTAATTCTTCATTCTCCGCCGCAAGGGATTCCAGCTTGTTCTGATATTCCCTGATCTCTGCTGTATAATCTGTCGTCTGCCCGCATCCTGAAAGCATTGCTCCAATCAGCAGGGATGCTGTCAGAAGCAGACCGCATGATACTTTTGATAACCGTTTCATACATTCATTCCTCCTCATGCCTGTTTCCATTAAGACAGCTTCAGTATATCCCCTTTGCAGCCAATCTGCAACGGACTTCATAGAATCTTAATCAATGTTTAAGTTCACCTGCGGTTTTCTGTGAGCAGATTTCATGCTCGCATGAAAATCTGCTTGCGGAAAGCTGCAGAGGGAGCGCCGTGGTATGAGCAAAAGTGAGCTGCGCAGCAGCGGAAAGCAGCGCAGCTGCGATTTTGCGAATGGCGCGGGTGAACTTACGGCAGTCGATGCGCGGTTTTTCCACCCGCCAGTTCGTACAAAAGCATCAGTCCGCTGACATAAAACAGCGGCAATCCATAGATCACATAGCGGGAAAGGCACATGATGATCATGGAGGTAGCAAATACGTTTGCTAACACAGCCAGCAGGGAAAATGCCGCCAGCCAGACCGCGTTGGAATTGTGATTTTTCCTCCATGCAAGGGCAGCCAACACAATATAGGCGAGGTACGCCGTCAGCGCATACCAGTTTAGCAGCGGGTGTACGACTGCGATGGACCGGATCAGTCCGTAGCAGGCGAGCGCCAGATAGTCATACAGCCATCTGCCCAGAACTGCCGGAAGTAAGGATTTCCCGATGGTTGCCGCAATCCGGTCGGATTCCACATTTTCAGGAATGTAGTCTATAAAACCCTCCCTGTCATGCAGCTGCCTCCAGGGCTCTTCGATCATTTCAAACTTGATCGCGTCATGCCATTTTTCCAGATGCGCTGCCCGGTTGAAAAAACCCTCCGGCGCATCCTGATACGTCGCACCCTGTTCTTTTGCAAGGCGATAGGAAAGCTCAAACATAACTCTTGCGTCCTGATCGGCAATCCTTTCGGCATCCTCTTCGTCCGCCGCATACAGAATGTTTGCGAGCAGTCCGACGCTTCCAAACGTATTATTGATAAAATATCCGTTAAAAACAAGGTTGTAGCTTTTTACGAGAAGCGTCCTTGTGCCAAACGCCAGCGCAGTGCACACGACACAAATCAACAGGCGTTTCGCCAGTTTCTTTTTTTCTACGATCACGACGGCCCCTGCAAACACCAGCCAGAGCAGGATCGTGAACATCATCTGTCCGCGTACCAGAGACAAAAATAAGGATAACAGCAGGGAGGATAAAGCTGCTCCCCGCTGTCTTGTATACACCATCTTCATGCACTGCGCCGTAAACAGATAAAACAGCGGCAGTCCCAGCGCTTCGCTGATGACGCCGTTCGACAAAACCAGTCCGCTCGCAGAAAACACCGGCGTGATAATGTGGGGCGCCAGTAAGATCAGGCACACCAGAGCTTCCATCCACTGTCCGAAGTCAAATCGTTTTTTCAGGCTCTCCGCCAGCCAGATCACGGAAAACGCCGCCAGTCCGTTCTGCAGAAATCTCACAATATCAAGATACTTTGTCTCCCCAAACAGGCTGCGGAAAATCCACAAAAAGAAAGAGTACAGCGGCTCCCGGTGAATATGCATCGCAATATACTGGTTGCTGTCATTATAGATCCCCGTCGTTCCAAGCAGCCACAGTGCTGCAAAAAACAGCACCGGAATCAGCCAGGAAAACGGGAATTTTTTCCATTTTCGGATCATTTACACCTCTGATTATAATCTCCAGTACAGGCAGTCATCACGTGTCCATTCCTTGCGATTTAAGATGCCCTTAACATCTACAAGTACTTTTTTGCCGTTTGTCGGATTAAAGAAGCTTTCAATCGCTGCCTGATCCAATCCTTCAAATTCCTTATGGCATACGGCAATAACCAGCGCGTCCACATCTTTTACAGCACTCATATCCTGCAGCTCTACTCCATAGAGACGCTTCGCCTCTGCGCGGTCTGCGGTCTGATCCACCAGCACCGGCTCGATGCCGTACTCACGCAGCTCTTTTACAATATCGATAACCTTTGTATTTCTGGTATCCGGGCAGTTCTCCTTGAAGGTAAAGCCAAGGATCGCAACCTTCGCATGCTTTACCGCGATATCTGCGCGAATCAGGTTTTTCACAATGTTTTCTGCGACATATTTGCCCATGTCGTCGTTGATGCGGCGACCGGACAGAATGATCTGGGAATGATAGCCCATCTGCTCTGCGCGGTAGGTCAGATAATACGGATCAACACCGATGCAGTGTCCGCCCACCAGACCGGGATAAAATTTCAGGAAATTCCATTTGGTTCCTGCTGCCTTTAATACGCTCTGCGTGTCGATGCCCATCTTGTTAAAGATAATAGAAAGTTCATTCATGAACGCAATATTGATATCTCTCTGGCTGTTCTCGATTACCTTTGCAGCCTCTGCGACCTGAATGGATTCTGCACGGTATACACCGGCTTCTACAACCAGCTCATAAACCTTTGCAACAGTATCCAGCGTTTCCTCATCCATACCGGAAACGATCTTTGTAATGGTTTCCAGACGGTGTACCTTATCGCCGGGGTTGATCCGTTCAGGAGAATAACCGATCTTGAAATCCTTACCGCATACCAGTCCGGATTCCTTTTCCAGAATCGGCACGCATACCTCTTCGGTTACGCCCGGATATACGGTAGACTCGAATACGACAACGCTGCCCTTTGTCAGGTTCCGTCCCAGAATCCTGCTTGCGCCCTCTACCGGGGTCAGATCCGGCGTATGGTCATCGTTTACAGGAGTAGGAACTGCTACGATATGGAATTTTGCTTCCCGCAGCTTTGTCTCATCTGCAGTGAACTCCACTTCCGTCTGGCGGATCACATCATCTCCAACCTCGTTGGTCGGATCAATGCCGGACTGATACAGTTTGATCTTTTCTGCGTTTAAGTCGTAGCCGATTACCTTGATCTTTCTGGCGAATGCGACTGCAATCGGCATGCCCACATAACCAAGACCTACCAGCGACAGTTTTTCCTCGCCTGCCAAAATCTTTTCATATAAATCCATTTTCATATCCTCGCTTTCCTGCGCTTTTCTATATGGTTTTTCTTTTTTAACATCTGGTTGCCCCAATCAGGCTCCCCAGCGTTTTGAGATACTCTGTTACGACCTGTCTGCGGTCAAAATGCGCCTCCACATAGGCTCTCGCCTGACGTCCCATTTCGGCCCGTTCCTCCGGAGCCAGCAAAAGGAATCTCTCGATGGTCTCTGTCAGGCTGTCCGCATTCTGGGGTAAAAATGCAAGCCCCGAAACACCGTTTTCAAAAATCTCCCGGCAGCCGTTTATATCGCTGGCAATCACTGGTCTTGCGGTCGCTGCCGCCTCCTGCAGGACATTCGACATGCCCTCGTGATAGGACGGATGGATTACCGCCTGACAATGCCGGTAAAACTCCGGCATATCGTCCCGGTAACCATAATAACGCACAATCCCTTTGGATTGCAAGTCCTCAATCATCGGCTCATAGCGTGCCCGCGTTTCTTCCTCGTAGGCGCCCAGCAGCTCGAATACCGTTTCCGGATGCTTTTCATGGATCCGTCTTGCCGCTTCCAGCAGCTCCTCGATTCCCTTATCCTTCATGATCCGCATAACCGATACAAAACGGACGGTATCTTCCTTCGGATAGGGCATCGGCGGATGCTCCTCCAGGTTGACACCGGAGCCGGAGATCACCCGGGTTTTCGTCCTTTTTTTCAGACAGCCCTTCTGCCGCATGAATGCCAGATTCTGCTCATTCTGGAAAAAGACGCAGCCCGCGCCGGACATTCCTGTCCGATACAGTAAAACGATCAGCTTCTGTAACGGTCCATCATGCTCCAGTGTCGTTCCAAGGCCTGTAATGTTGACCAGATAAGGTACCTTTGCAAGCCGACACGCCACACCGCCATAAATATTCGGTTTAATCGTATAGGTCAGCACCGCCGCCGGATGGATGGTCTTTAACAGCTTTCTGTAAAATAAAAGCAGCTTTCCGTCCTTCAACGGATTCATACCGCGGCGCTCCATCACCGTCTCATGACAAATACAGCCCAGTTTTTTGATTTTTTCCAAATACCCGGTATCCGGCACCGACACATGGACCTCATAGCCCTCCTGCATCAGCGCCATCAGCACTTCTTTTCGGAAATCATACAGCCCGGAATCGCTGTTTCCAAGCACCAGTACGCTTTGTTTCATCCTTCCTCGTTTCTGCTGCAGCTTTTTGTCAGCGAACCATAATCTCATTGTATTTCATCATGATCTTCCCAACCGGATAATTTCCGATTTCCGGAACATTTGTCTGTCCTTCCAGATTTCTGACAATCATTTCCGGCACGCGCACGCCGCAGGCCCATGCATGGGGATAACCACCGCCAAATCTCGGATTAACCTCGGAAATGTACCAGTTTCCGTCGATTTCAAACAGATCGATATCGATAATACCGCGAAAGCCCATTTTCTTTACAAAATCTGTAATCAGGGCGAACAGCTTTTCCTCCTGGAAGGATTCCGCCTTATCGGTTTCTCCTGCACGCATTTTCAACTTTTTCTTAACGAAAATAGAAACCACTTCGCCGCTGAGCATGTCGATGTAGACGTCTGCACCGTATTCCTGTCCGTTCATGAACTCCTGAATCATCAGTCCGTCCTCACGGCCGCAGAGAAATTCCACTGTCTCCTGATCCTGAGCCATATGAATGTCCAGACTCGCGCTTCCGCTTTCCGGCTTGACAAAAACCGGATAGGTCAGCTCGCCGTTTTCCACCGCATGATAGAATTCCTTCCGATCCAGAAAGCAGCGTCCCGTCGCAAAGCCGAGTGCTTTGCAGGCTTCATACATCGCATATTTATGGAAGCAGATATCCACCTGCTTTGCGTCCGGCACGATGGGCACGGTTCCGACCTCCAGAAAACGCTCCTTATTGTCTGCAAGAAGAGACAGCTCCGGGTCGATCAGGGAAAGTACGCCCGTGATCTGTTTTTCCCGGCAGATCTCAAGAATTTTGTCCAGATAACCGGGCTCTGTGATCCTGGGCACCAGCACATATTCGTCCGCTTCATAAATGGCGGGTGCGTAGGGGCTGCAGTCCGTTGCGATTACCTTTCCTTTTCCGGCAAGGGCTTCTTTAAAATACTGCACGACCTTGTCTCTCGTGCCGGCGCTTAAAATCAGGATATTGATCATACGAATCCTCTTTCCGAGCAGATTATGCTCTGTCTTCTTCAGGCCTCCAGCCTTCCGGTTCTGTCAAGCCGCTCCTGCCTGATCTTGGCAAAATTGCCCTCCGCCTGGCTGGTATCCTCTGCGACGTCCGAGCGGTCGAAGACTACCTTGACGGTCAAAAATAAAACCTTCAAATCCATTTGGAAGGAAAGTCCCTTTACATACTCCACATCCTTCGCAAGCCGTCTGTCCCAGTCCAGAAAATTTCGTCCCGACACCTGTGCAAGACCTGTCAGGCCGGGACGCACTGTATGGCGCAGAGCCTCTGTTTCCGTATAATACGGCAGATACGAAACCAGGAGCGGACGCGGACCGATAAAGCTCATGTCCCCTTTTAAAATATTGAAAAACTCCGGCAGCTCGTCCAGACTCGTTGCCCGCAGAAGCTTTCCGAATTTGGTAAGCCTGTCCTTATCCGGCAGAAGATTTCCCTCGGCGTCGCGTTTGTCCGTCATCGTGCGGAATTTATACATTGTAAAAATTTTCTCATGCAGTCCCGGGCGCTCCTGCTTAAAGAAAATCGGACTGCCCAGCTTGCTGCGCACCAGAATACACAGCACCAGAAGAAGTGGACTCAGCACTACGAGGATCGTCAGCGACAGTAGGATATCCAGCAGCCGTTTCATATACTTTGCATACATATTCTTTTCCTATTTTTCAAATACCTTACGGATAAGGGAGATAATCAGCTCCATATCCTCCGGTGTATTTTTGATATCGCTGGGCAGGCAGACACCGCGATTGAAAATATCCTCCGAAACGCTCCTGCCTTCCTTAACCTGAATGAAATCGCAGTCTGCAAAAACAGGCTGTAAATGCATTGGCTTCCAGATGGGGCGCGTCTCGATATTGTACTCTGCCAGGACATCCATCACCTGATCGGGCGTCACGCTGCAGTCCGGTGCGATCGTCATGCAGGACAACCAGTTGTTTGCGTCTCCGTCTGGATTCATCGGATTCATCGTGATCGCTTCGATATCCGCAAATGCCTCTTTATACTGTCTGTAAATCTCATTTTTCCTTGCTTTATGCTCTTCCAGGTGTAACAGCTGTCCTCTTCCGATTCCGGCTACCACGTTAGACATCCGGTAGTTATAGCCGATGGTGGAATGCTGATAATAGCGGGCGGGATCCCTTGCCTGGGTTGCCAGAAAACGGGCGCGCTTAATCTTTGCTTCATCGCTGCACAGCAGCATACCGCCGCCGGAGGAGGTGATGATTTTGTTGCCGTTAAAAGAAAGAATGCCATAATCCCCAAAGGTACCAAGCTTCTGACCCTGGAAGGAGCTCCCCAGCGCTTCCGCAGCATCCTCGATCAGCGGAACCTGATGCTTTTTGCAGATGTCGCGGATGCGGTCGATTTTGGAAGGTGTTCCGTACAGATGCACAGCGATGACAGCTGCCGGATGCGGATATTTTTCAAAGGCTTTTTCCAAAGCGACAGGATCCATATTCCAGGTGTCGGGTTCTGAATCGATAAAGACAGGCTTTGCCTTTTCATAGCAGGCAGGATTTACGCTTGCAGCAAACGTCAGGGACTGTGCAAACACAACATCCCCTTCTTTTACGCCCGCCAGGATCACTGCCAGATGGATCGCTGCGGTTCCTGCAGACAGAGCCGCCGCATAACCGCCGCCAATATAGTCTGCCATCTCCTTTTCAAAGGCATCCACGTTGGGACCAAGGGGCGCTACCCAGTTCGTATCAAATGCACTCTGTACAAAGGCCTGCTCTTCTCCGTGCATTGTGGGGGAGGACAGATAAATCCGTTTTCTTTCCATCTCGTTACCTCTTTCTTATTTCAAGCTTACTTTTCTTCCAAAAGCTCCAGCATACCTGCCGCCGGGTGCATGAGAAATACTACTCTGCGTCCGCCGATGGCCGGAGCAGGCGTCGGCTCGTCGATTCGGATGTAGCCGTTTCCTTCCAGCTCTGCCAGCTCTTTTTCAAAATTCTCTGCTTCGTAGCAAAGATGATAGGGGGCATTTTTGTAGGTCCTGATCAGCCCGGAAACCACGGAATCCGGCGCATACGGACTCACCAGTTCGATCCGGTAGCCGTCCTTTTGCAAAAACAGGATGTCCACCTTGCGGATTTCGTCATGCGTCCATTCGCCCTCTGCAATATATCCAAGCGCTTCAAATGCCGCCTGTGCTTTCGGACCTTTTTTTACCAGATACCCAATATGATGTATGTTCATCGCTTCTCCTGATAATGATACGTCGGCACAACCTCATGAATCAGCGGCCGGATATCTTTATTTTCTTCTTTAGATGCCTCTTCCAGCTGCTTTAACTGCTGAAAGAACAGCCGCTCGTCCAGCTCGATCGGTCTGCCGATATGAATCAGCTTATTGTCCGTATCCTGCAGTCCTTCTTCCTTCATCAGAAGCTCTTCATAAAGCTTCTCTCCCGGGCGCAGACCGGTAAAGACGATTTTGATATCTTCACCGACACGATAACCGGACAGACGGATCAGGTTCTTTGCAAGATCCAGGATTTTGACCGGCTCGCCCATATCCAGAACGAAAATTTCTCCGCCCTTTGCATAGGCGCCCGCCTGCAGCACCAGAGACACTGCCTCCGGAATGGTCATGAAATACCGGATGATGTCGGGATGCGTAACTGTTACCGGACCTCCTGCCGCAATCTGTTTTTTAAACAGCGGAATAACACTTCCGTTGGAGCCGAGCACATTGCCGAAACGAACTGCTACAAACTCCGTCTCATAATGGCGGTTGAACGTCTGCACGATCATCTCGCAGATTCGCTTGCTCGCACCCATGATATTCGTCGGGTTCACCGCCTTGTCTGTCGAAATCATGACGAATTTTTTCGTGTGGTTTTGTGCCGCCGCCATAGCAGTTTTCCAGGTGCCGAATACATTGTTTTTGACCGCCTCGTTGGGGCTGTCCTCCATCAGCGGCACATGCTTATGCGCTGCTGCATGGTACACAATATCGGGATGATACGTTTCAAACACATAGTTGATCCGGCTCGTGTTGCGCACGCTGCCGATCAGAACCACCAGATTCAGCTCCGGATACTTTTCCTTCAATTCCTGCTGCAGGTCGTAGGCATTGTTTTCATAAATATCAAACACGATCAGCTGCGCAGGCTTGTGACCGGCAATCTGACGGCACAGCTCGCTTCCGATGGAACCGCCGCCGCCTGTAACGAGCACAACCTTATTCTGCACATATCCCAGAATGGAATCGATATCCACGCGGATCGGTTCCCTGCCCAGCAGGTCTTCGACCTCGACGTCCCGCAGCTTGCTGACGTTGACTTCGCCGTTTACGAGCTGATACAGTCCGGGAAGACTGCGCAGCTTGCAGTTTGTCTCTTTACAGATTTCCAGGATATCCTTAATCTGCGCCGGAGACGCAGAGGGGATCGCCAGGAAAATTTCATCAATATCGTATAAATCTGCGGACTCTATGATCTTGTCGCGGCCTCCGACCACCTTGATGCCCTGAATGAAGCGTCCCCATTTATTTTTATCGTCATCGATAATACAACGAATCACCATTGTAGAGAAGTTGCTGGAAACGATTTCCTTGATGATCGTATTGCCCGCCTCGCCGGCACCGATGATCATGACAGAAATGCTGTTTTTGCGGTTCTGCAGCTTGTGCTTGCGGCTGCGGAAAAAACGGTAGGAAAAACGGCTGGCAAACAAAAAGGTCAGCAGGAAGAAGAAATACAGAAAATAATAGCTGTCCGGAACTGCTTTTCCCTCCATTCGGAACAGGTTGATCCCTGCGCCGTTAACCGCACTCGTCACAAGACATGCCATCACAAGGTTTTGAAGCTCTGTCTCGCCTGCAAATGCCCACAGGCTGTGATAGAGACGGAACAGATAAAATACGAACAGTGCGATGACAATCCCAATGGGCAAAAAGTGGCGGATCGGCAGCAAAAACGCTGCCGGTACTGTACTCACGTCAAAATCATACCGGATCAGGATCGCCAGATAGCTGGCGGCGATTACACTGATAATATCGTATACAATTAACGCTGTCCTGCGATAAAACAGCTGATAATTAAAGGGTTTTTTCTTTTTGCCTTGCATTTCTTTCTTCCTCATTTATCGTGATATCCCGTCAGGCGGCATGTCTGCGGGGGGAAAAGCTCATCAGGGGTGCAAGCAGCGCCATCGCGGAAAATCCGAGCGGATTGCAGGGATGGAACAGCCATTCCACCAGCCCCGCGACGCAAAAGCCGAGCATGACAGCCAGCGGCAGTACAGCATATGCGTCCTCCCGAATCTTTTTAATCGCATATGCAAACATCAGGCAGATGCTTCCGGCTCCGAAGCACAGGAAGTAAATGCCGACGATCAGTCCGTGATCATGGATGACCTGCAGATAGGTGTTATGGGCATGGACGCTAATGGAGCCGTCCGGCAGCAAAACGCCCATTTCCGTATGTCCCGTCGCATTCCAGTTGTCCATATACGACCGGAAAATTTCCAGACGTCCGTTGGAGAAATCCTCTGCGTCCGACATGCCTGCCTCATCCTGCGCAGACGCTACCAGCACGTCATTTTTTACAGAAGGCTTACCGGTCACTGCATTGCAGAAAAGTTCTGTCTGTTCCGTCAGCTCGGAAGCATCCGAAAGGAGCTTATTTTCTATGACATATTTGAAATAGGAGACCGACATATAGGCGTCAGAATCCTTCGGATCGTCCTTGTGAATCGCGGATGCGGAATCCTCGATCTCATACAGATACGGATCGTTATAGAGTGCCGGAAGCAGCCGGATGCCGGAATAGGTCATCGGCAGACAGATCACAAACGCTGCAATCATATAGACAAGCGCCCGGAAAATTTCCCGGATTTTCTGTCTGTATACAAACACCGGCACAAAAATCAGCAGCACTGCGGTCATTACCAGCACCGCCAGATAGCCGGTTCTCGACAGCGTTAAAAACAGCAGCGAAACTGCGATTCCGTACAGCAAAAACGTTCCCCACAAATCCGCGGGGCAGCTGTTTTTCGCATCCTTTTTGCGGAGCGTCCTATGCTTCATCCCTTTGGCATTTTTTGTGCTGTTTTGGGGCATGCCCTCCGACAGTTTGACGAACAGCCGCACCGTCAGCACACAGAGCACCAACGTCAGATAAGTTGCTGTAATCGTTACAGTGTGAAAAACAAAATTATATCTCGAATACACCCACGCGCGGAACGGTCTTCTCGCAAATGCGAACACGACTGCCAGTGCAAAGTTTAACATCACGCCATTGCAGAAGTTGTTCAACAGGTGTTTCTTTTTGTTCCAGCCCAGATAAAAAACATAGTAAAGTGCAAATACGACCGCCAGATAAATCGGCCAGAGGCGCGTATTTCTGAAAATCACCAAAAGCGCCATAAATCCAAACAGCACTGCCGTATAAATGCGGTTGACACTGCCCTCGACCAGCTTTTTGGCGCGGATTCGTGCTGCCAGCTCTGCCAGAATCAGAACGAAGAAAAAGACGATCAGCGCTTCCAGAAAAATCTGTTTGCCAAGCAGCGCGTTGGTCTGCAGGGCTTCCTTCTGCGTCAGCGACTGCACTACATACCAGATTCCACCGGCGATCAGGCCGATCAGTGCCCGCCATCCGCCCTTTTTGGAAAACAGAACTGCAGGAGATACCATCGTCAGAATCAGGAACGCCGCCCACGAAAGCACTTCCCGATACGCGAGGTTCTGTTGATTTTGGTACAGCGCGTTCATATAATGAATGCCGCCCAGCAAAACACCGGCAAACGCCGCCGCCTGCAACCAGTCCATCCCCTGCTCTGTCAGCATTTCTTCAAACGGTGGATGGTATTTGCTGCCACGCCGCGAAAAAAGCACCCAGGCAGAAAATGCAAAAAACAGAGCGATTCCAAGTCCGTACACGATCAGGTCGTCCGGTTTGCCTCCAAATGCCCTGCGCCCATAGACCTCCCAGAGCAAAACTGCCGTGCCCACAGTAATCAAAGGTCCGGCTGTCACCCAGTGGACAAAGCGCCATGTGATTTTATTGTTGAGTTTTGGCTGTTTCGGACTCAGATATACCGCAGCAAGGATAAAAGCTGCCGCTGCAACGCACAGTATTGTCTTTAAAATCTTCATCACTGCCGCGGACGGCTTGTCGGTGTAAACCAGACGCATGACAATATTCTGTGTCTCCATCTGAGTCGAAGTGCTGTCTGCGAGGACATAATAGCTGCCAAAGCAGGTCAGCCCCGTTTCCCCTGTATTTTCATAAGAAAGCTCCAGCGGCTCCGACTTACCCTGCAGCTGCCAGACATAAGCCGTCCCCCTCGTCGTATCGATTCCCAGCGGAATCCGCACAAAGCCGGGCACTTCGTCCGCTTTGAGTTCAAAATCCCGGTTGATCAGCATTTCGTTATTTTCATCGTAAACGAGCAGATGATAATACTCCCCGGCAGATTTTGGAGATGTCACATACAGCTCCAGATAACGTAAATAATCGCCCTCTGCAATCAGCACCTGCTGAACCTGCTGATCCTCCCGCACCTCCACAGTTCCGACCGGATTTTCTGCACCCGCCAGAAGCCTGTCTTTTTCCAGCAGTTTTCCCGGTCCCAGCAAAAAAAGAACCGCTGCCAGATAAAACAGAACGATATAAATAATTGCCTGATATGCTTTAATCTTTCGATTCATGAAAAGCCTTTCCGAAAAGGGAACCATCCGGCAGATTTCCGGCAGCCTGTTTATCTGCTTTTACGCAGGATTTCCCACTTTTCCCATTATCTTTAGAAGTATAACACACTCCGACACAGATTGACAAGTAAAGGGGCAGGGCGAACCAGAAAATCAGGACGTAACGTACCAGATAGGTCGGTCCTAACAACACCGTCAGAAGATTCAGGCAGACCGGTGAAAATACCGCCGCCTTCCTCCAGTTTCCGGACGCGATCAAAAACAGTGTGCCGAGCACGTAACACCAGCACAGCGCTCCCGGCGAAAAGGGAAGGGAAACGACCGGTATTTTGTGCACTGTATCCGTCCAGGAAAGGTTTTCATACCAATGCTCCAGCCACGGCAGTTTGGAATCCCGCCGTCCGGGTCCTTCCGTTTCACAGGAAAAATAAGAGCTGCTTTCGTAGCATCTTGTGCCATTGTATACATCAATATCCGCGCCCGGATACCAGAAGCCATAGGAGGTCAAAAGCCAGGCGTTTAAGTACGTTGCCGGTGCTTTTATCCCGATCCTTGTCCACAGCTTTGCATATTTTGCAGGATCCTTTTTAAAATTTTCCGTCACAAATCCCGCCTTTACCAGATCGGAAAGCTTCGGCTGATACAGCTGCAGGGATTCCTCCGGTAAAATTTCAAACAGCGTTTCCTGATCTTCCTCTAAAAACAGCTCCGGGCTGTAGTTCCACGTCCGCGCAAGCTGCTGAATCGGCACGGTCAGGCTTTCCATCGCATTCGTGCTCTCCGGCTTCAGGACAATGTTTAAGCCACTCTGTAAAAGAACATACGCCCCCAAAACAACGCCTGCCAAAAGCGCTGCCTTTTTCCGGCTGCTTTTCTGTACCAGAAAAAACAGGATCGGTAGAAACAATACAAGGACGATCACTCCATTGCTGCGGAAAACTGCCATGACCAGCAGGGCGAATGCGAGTGCCGGAAGGGATGCGGTGCTTAAGGGAAAATGACCGGCTTTGGGCATTTCGGCGTCTGCTACAGCTTTTGACCGAGCGGCGCTGGCTGTCGATGATACCACGTCCGCGTGCGCAACAGCAACTTCAGCTTCTCCCCTCCTGCTGCATCCGCCACGCTGCATCCTGCACAGCAGCACCAGCACTGCCAGCATTCCTGCCGTATATGGCGTGTCCTTGCTCGTACAAAGCACATACATCGGGACGACCGGGAACAGTCCGTAGAACAACAGCCCGCAGACTCGTCCTGCCCTGGTTCGAAGCTGCTGTATGGTCCAGCCAAGCAGCATCGCCATTATCGCCATTTGTGCAAGCACATAAACGCCGATCCCGCTATTATAGCTGCCCGTCAGCTTCTGAATGCCGCTTACCGTTTTTCCAAGCATCAGTACATGTAAAAGGGGATGTCTTGTCACATACTGTCCGGTCAGCACCTCCTGCAGCTCGTCCGTCGCATCATAGGCAAAAAAGCCTGGATAGACCGCAAGGAATACCGGCAGCCAGCATAGGAACAGGATGATGGCATAGCGGAGGATCGGACTTTGGAACAGCTTCTTCCAGCCCCGCTGCAGTTGCTGCCCGGCATCCGGCGCTTTTTTGTTGCTGTGGGATACCAACCTATCGCCTGACGCCTCTATGCCGGTCAGCTTTTCCACCACCAGATAAAACACCGGTGTCAGCACACAGACCGTCAGAAATGGGATCAGCCAGCTGTACAAATCCGTTACTGCTACGTTTCCGTTTCGATCCAGCTGACTGCCCCAGTTTGCGCCAAATCCGCAAAAAAAAGCCCCTGCTGCGCTGCAAATAAGCGTGCGATATTTAATTTCCCGCTTCCTCTTCTTCTCCACCAACGATCTCCCTTACCACAAACTGCGGTGCATGATTGAGACAGATGTACATTCTTCCGACATATTCCCCGATCAGCCCCAGCATCAGCATCAGCATTCCGCCGATAAACATGATCGACGCCATCAGCGCTGAAAATCCAATCGGAACACCCGGAAGCACCAGTTTTTTAATAATCGTATAAATTCCGTACAAAAATCCCAGTCCGGCACAGCCCACACCCGCCATCGTTGCGATCCGGAGGGGCTTTTCTGAAAACGCTGTAAATCCGTTAAACCACAGCGCCAACAGCTTTCCAAAGGTGTAGCCGGATTCGCCGACCATTCGATCCCGATGTTCTACCGTCACGTTGACAATATTTCTGGTTGCACGAAGCACCAGTCCAATGACATAAGGGAACGCATTTTCATATTTCAGCATCTCTTCCAGTACAAAGCGTCTTGCGGCAAAATAGCTGGAAATAAACAGATCCTTGGGTTTATTCAGCATAAAGCAGAGCATCCAGTCGTTGACCCTGCTTCCGAAATTCCGAAATGCGCTGTGATGCTTGTGTTCATATTTTGCATATGCAACGTCTGCGCCGTTTTCCAGCGCAGCCAGAAGCTTGCCGACTTCGTTTGCAGGCGTCTGACCGTCATCATCCAGACAAACCAGGATGTCGCCCTTTACCTGATGAAATCCCGCCATCAGTGCCGCATGCTGTCCAAAATTTCGCGCCAGATTTATCCCCTTGATCCGTTTATCCTTGCCGCACAGCTCACGGATTTTTCCAAAGGTATCGTCCGGCGAGCAATCGTTGACCAGAATGATCTCATACTCATACCGCTCCAGCTCCCCCATCGCTGCTTCGATTTCGTCCACCACACTGCCGATCGTTTCCGCTGACCGGTAGCACGGGATTACAAAGCTGACTAACTGTTTCTTCATACTTTCCTCTCATTTCTGCGCACGCTTTTTGCGCATACCGAGTTTGTGTCAAGTGCATGCAGACACAAATCTCGTGATTGAAAAATTTTATTTTTCAATCTTCCTCCTGTATTGCCGCAGATGCGGCTGTTATTGTAAGCAATACCATTCTATCGTAACGTTTTCCTGATAATCCTCCAACCCTTTCCCATCCAACTGAATCTGCATAATTGAAGTTGATGCTTTATCATTTATAACCTGTTTCAATTCCTCCAGTGTCTCCGGTACTTTCTCCAAATAAAATCCTGATTCCAGATTTGGAACTACGCTACGTCCTTCTATCCGGCTTCCATCCTCACAATCCAACATCATATTTACTGTTCCTACATGATATAACCATTTTTTAATAAAACCCTTTAAATTCAGTTTTAAATGTATTTTAACATAATCTGCATTTTCAGGGCACACAATAGTTTCATTAGAAGAACTAATTTGTTCCCCTACCTTTTCCAATTTTTCTATTTCAATCTTCTGTTTTCTTTGTGTTAAAACGCAAACATCATCAGAAATAATTTCCACCTCATAGTTATTTCGAATTGCTTCCCAAGTAAGCGGATTTTCCAAATATGGAATATGATGATCAATTGTCTCATTCGTCAACAATATCTTTTCTGATGCTTTTTCCGAACAAAACCAATCAGCAACTATTCCATCTAGCCACGGAATATATTCATTTCCATTCTGTACGGACGGATACCAAACCATATTCCATTCCGGATATACCGCTCCATAACCATTTCGCCAGGGATATACAGTTACTGTATGCTCTCCAATTGCCTCTAAAATTTCATCTGGAAGTTGATTTTCCTTTACCAATTCTTCTGGTATACTGTTCTCTCCCAAATGCGTATAATGATACATCTTCGCAGCCAAAGTTTCTTTCACATATCCCATTGAACTGCGCAAACTGTGTGCTTCTAAAATTCCTGTACATCCCACTGCCATAATCATAGCTGTTCCGCATACGTAATATATAATTTGATTCTTTCTTACAGCTTTCGCCCTCTGTCCAATTTTCTGAAAAAAAACATTCCAGTCGATCGACAAAATAGTCGCAGAAAATAACATTGCAAACAGCCAGATCCCAACTTTTAATCCGTGTCTTGTTGTTGCATATTTATAAAGGAAAAACATCGAAGCACAGCTTGCAATAATTGCTGCAGAGCTTTTATAATTACTCCACAGATTTCCTATTATCAATAATACATAACACGCAATTAAAATAATTAACCATCTGACTTCGCTTGGCTGCAGTACGCTGTCAAACTGCATAGTCAACATCCAACCAGAAGAAATTTTCAAAATTCCCGCCACATACTCAAATAAGTTTTTTATCGACGGACAATAGACCAAATAGCATACCGGCATAAGTATAATTCCCGGTAAAAACAGCCAAATACTTTTCCAGTTTTTTCTAAACAATACATCGAAAATACAGAATAAAATACAAAAAGCGAACCCACTCGTAAAGGTTGAAAACTTTCCAAAAAACATCAACAGCAAAAGCAGATTTGGAATCAATACAATATTTTTTGCACCTTTTGCCCACAATACCACCGCTAATATCATTACGTACAACAAATAGTTATCTCTGGTCGGTGCGTAATATCCCGCCAAATAGCAACACACGGACGCTGTAATTGCCCAAAAATGAATCTTACCCTTTTGATACAATCTATACAGCTGTAACAGCATCCACAAATGAAATAGAAAAATAATCCCCCAAATAACAATACCAGACCAATATTCTATCGTATTTCCAGGTAATTTCATTAAATAAAACAAATATCCCAATGGACCATAGGTAAAATAAATATCTCTTCCGAATTTTAAATCTGTTCCGTTTACAACATTTAAGAAATACCTCCAGGATGGATCAAATCCAGTATTCTCCAATACATAAATGATATCCGGAATCATAAAAACAAATTGTACAACCAGCAAAACTGCTGCGATCCCATCCTTTATCTGTTTTACCCATGCATTTTGCTTACATATTGCAGTCCATTTTTCATTATTCCAGAATATCCATAATCCAAACAGACAAACCGCCAGCATAACAGTAATTAAAAGCCTTTCCAATCTTGAAGCTGACACTGCAAATCCATATGCGTTCAACAATTCCAACGAAGTTTCCGCACCAGAAGCTGTCAAAACAGTATTTTCTCCTACAGTTTTCTTTTCCCTTGCTAATACATATGGTGGAATAGAGCAATCCTTCGCACTGATTTCAAGAATATAACTTTCACCGGCTTTTAATCTTACCCTTAGTGGAATAAATTCCCACTCACCCGCTGTAACAGAAGAAATGGCAATTTCACTATTTGCTTTTATTCTTCCGTCAGAATCTAATACTCGAAAATCAAGTTCTCCGTTTCCGTCTTCTGCAAGGTTAATAAAAACAAACTCTATCCCCTTTAAATAATATTCTCTGGCAATAAATTCCTGAGTAATCGTTTCTTCAGTTGATACCGTCTCAAAAGTTTCTGTAGAAGGTCTTTCTGCTTCATAACCATAACGTAGACCATGATAAATCCACAAATAAAATATTCCGCTAATAAAAATACCACACACAAGAATGGATGTGAAAAGCACCTTATTAAATCTTATATTCGAAATTTTTCTTTGTCGTGTATCAACTTTCTGTTCTTTCATCTTTCCCCCAACTGTTTATCTGTTCTCCTCAAACAAAATTGCCATCAGCAGCATATCCCGATAAATGCCGTTCTGCAAAAATTCATCCTTCAGGCATGCCTCCTGCACAAATCCGGCATTTTGGTAGCTTTTGACTGCTCCGACATTATCCGCGAACACGCGCAGCATCAGCTTGTGGAGCTTTAGCACATCCCGCGCGTAATCTGCTGCAAGGCGGGCTGTTTCCGATCCGATTCCTCTGCCCGCAGCGTCCGCTTCTCCGATAAAAATTCCATATTCCGCTTTTTTATTGTCGTGGTCGATGTCCCGGAAATATACGCTGCCTACCGGTCGATCGTTATTTTTTTCACAGATAATAAACTGTACGACATGGCCGGTTTCCACCTGGGTGTGCATCCAATTTTCATGGCTTTCTTTTGTAAAAAGCTTCTGATAGATAAAATTATGCCGGACGCGATCCTGATTCCGCCACGAAACAATCCGGTCCGTGTCCTCCATCGTGATCGGCCGCAGATAAATCTGCTTTCCCTCAATCTTCTGCATCAATCTCTTCTCCCTGAAACATTTCGTTTATGCGCTCTTCTGAAAGGAACTGATAAACCTCAACCCCTTCTCCTGCAGAGCCGATCCGCAGCAGCATTCCGGGTTCTCCCTGTTCCTCCAGATATTCTGTCAGCCAGGACATATCCGTGCCCTCGTCCGCCAGCAGACAGACCTTCTCACTGCTTCTGGCCGCTTCTCCCATGGAAGCATATCCAAACGCTGACAGCTTCTGCCTTGTCAGCGGGCTTTTTACCAGCCAGCCGCCCAACAGATCATAGTTGAACGGTTTATCGCGGTCCAGCATAATCTTCTCCGAATACGCCACCGTCGAATACACATCCTCTAAAAACAGCGTCGAAGCATGTTTTTTGCAATATGCAAACACGTCCTCGTTTGTCTGGTTTACCGTTTCCCTGCGTGTCTGCTCCTGCGCCACACCCTGCCACATGCCCGGAACCCGGAGAATACAAAGCAACAGGATAACACCGCAGACTGCAGCGGTCATGACAATGTGAATACGTCCGGTGCTGCGCGTGTTGATGCCGGGCGCGGCTGTGCTCGTTGCCGTTCCCCACAGCCCAGCCGCCAGCAAAATCTGTGCCAGATACAGCGGATGGGTCACGCGATCCACCATCCGTCCCTGCATCAGCAGATAGCTCCACAGCATTCCGCCGACACAAACCACAAAAACCGGCTGCCAGAAATATCTTCGGTTTCCTTTCTGTAAACAGCAGGAACACCATACAAAAACAACTGCCAGCCAGACAAAGTTCCAGGGCAGGTCGCTTTTCGACAACCAGTTTTCATGTACCAGCCGCCAAATTGCTTTTTTTACCTGCGATAGCACTGATTCTTTTGCGTCTGTTTTCTTCGCCTGCACCGCCAGGGAAGAAAACATCTGCGTGTCGATCTCATCCGCCGCCCCAAAGTTATAGTTTTTGAGCATCTCCTGCAGCGTCCTGGAAACACCCGTCTCTTCATAGGCTTCCCGGTTTTCATCGTATTGCTCAATGAAATCCAGATGGTAATCATATAATATCGTGCGCTCATCGAAAAACTGTCGGAAATCTTTCCAGTTCGGATCGGAATAGGCAAGCACGTCAAGCCCGTAAAAAACACCCATCCCGATTACCAGCGCTGCAAACAGTCCAAGATAATGCCGCAGGCTTTCTTTGGAAAAAATCTGTTTTTCCCTGCCCCAGATGCAAAGACCGCCAGCTCCTGCAAGCGGCAGGCACAAAAGCGCCATCTCCGGACGCAGGCAGAAAGAAAGCCAATAAAGCAAAAGCGCCCAGAAGCGTTCTTTGCCCTTCGCCGTAACAACCCAAAAAATCGCCGCGCCCGCCAGCATCCCCGCCGTGACCGTGTACTGCAGATACACAAGGTGACTGCCCATCGCTGCAAACCAGAACAGAGCCTCTACAAGGAGAAGCACCCCTTTTACGCCCAGCCGCTCGGCAGTAGTATTCCATGCGCTACATACCGCAGGCTCTGCCAGACGCGTGACAGACGCTGCACTGCACATCCCTGGTGCAAAAGACGCGCCATCACGTGCTGCCCGCTCCTCGTCCACCAGCACGGTGCTCCTGTATCCGACCGCCCAGATACTCCCAAACTGGCAGAAAAGCAAAAACGCGCCGAATACCGGGATCGAAAGCCCCCGGTACAACAGCGCAAGCAATGCTCCCAGCGGATACAACAACTGCATGGTATGTCCGTCCGGCGTACCGGAATATACGCCGGACAGAATATCTTTTATCAGCACATCGTCATTCAAATCATAATAAAAGTCAAAGCGCGCCGCTAAAATCCCCGCCAGGATCAGAGCCATCGCAAGCGACAGTATGCAATTTTCGTGTTTTTTCAAAAACTGCTTACCTGCCATAAAACTCCTTCACCTGATCCGCCACAAATGCTGTCTCTTCCGCCGTCAGACCATAGTACATCGGCAGGCGCAGCAGGCGCTCACTTTCCTTTGTCGTGTAGACATCCTCTCCGTTGAAGCGTCCATATTTGATTCCTGCAGGCGCGGAATGCAGCGGCACATAATGATAAACCGCCAGAATATCCCGTTCCTTCAAATAATTGATCAGCTCCTGGCGTTCGTGTTCGTCCGCCGTCTTGATATAGAACATGTGGGCATTATGGACGCAGCCCTCCGGAACCACCGGCAGCTCAATCTTGCCTGCCTGAGCAAGTGGCGTCAGCAGCTTATAGTACTCATTCCAGCGCGCCAACCGTGCCTCATTGATCTGATCTGCCATTTCCAGCTGTGCATACAGATACGCCACATTTAACTCGCTCGGTAAATAGCTGGAGCCGAACTCCTGCCAGCGATATTTATCCACCTGACCGCGAAAATATTTGCTTCGGTCAGTACCTTTTTCCCGGATGATCTCTGCACGCTCCACATGCTCCCGATCGCGGATCAGCAGTGCACCGCCCTCCCCCATGCTGTAATTTTTTGTTTCATGGAAGCTGTAGCAGCCATAATCACCGATGCTCCCGAGGGCTTTCCCTTTATAAGAAGCCATCACGCCCTGCGCCGCATCCTCAATCACAAGAAGGTTGTGACGCTTTGCGATATCCATGATCGTATCCATTTCGCAGGCTACTCCGGCGTAGTGCACCGGCACGATGGCCTTCGTCTTTTCAGTGATCGCTGCTTCGATCTGTTTTTCGTCAATATTCATGGTATCCGGACGAATATCCACAAAAACAGGCACGCCGCCCCGCAGCACAAACGCATTTGCCGTGGAAACAAATGTGTAAGACGGCATAATAATTTCATCCCCCGGTTTGATATCCGCCAGAATCGCGGCAAGCTCCGTCGCATGGGTACAGGAAGTCGTCATCAGGCACTTCGCCGTTCCGGTTTTTTCTTCAAACCAGCGACTCGCCTTTTTGGTAAATTCCCCGTCTCCGCAGATCTTCTGATTTTCCACTGCCTGGCGCACATATTCGTATTCCCGTCCCGTAAACGGAGGTACATTGAACCGGATTTTTTCCCGTCCGGTAAAGGGAAGCTTCTTTTCTTCCATGGTTGATTCCTTCTTTCCCAAAAGCGGTTTTGCAGTCCGTTTTTTCAACCGCACTGCGCTGCTTTCATTTTTATTCATAAATCTGATAGGTTCCGTTATCCAGCTTCATTTCATAGGCATTCTGCGCCAGGAACTCCTGCAGCAGCTCCCATTTCTGCGCTTCCTGTGCATCCTCTGTGTCCACCTTTCCGGGACAGAGGATCACCAGCGGCTTTTCTCCCGCCTGGGACAGCGCTTCCAAATCTGTCCTCATCGTCTCTGCCGGGTAAGTATTCATATCCGGCCAGTCGTGGGACAGCGCCGAGGGCAGATCGAACAGCCAGCAAAAGCCCGGCACATCGCCAAAGGTCAAAAGCCTGCTGTTTTCCTCCAATTCATCCGCATGCTCTGCGTAATAATCCACAACATCCTGCAGCTGCTCTGCATTTGCCCGATTCGTTTTTGCACCGGAAAGCTTTTTGCAGTTTACAACCCGGGTATCCCGCTTTTGTCCCTCGATGCTGTCCCGAAAAACCGCACGCACGCCAAAGCCCGTGCTCTGTATCAGAAAAACAACCGCCACGCACACCAGCATCGCCCGGCACGCAAAGCTATACGGCAAGCGGCGCAGCTTTAACAAAAGCCGGTAGCCCATCCAGAAGGTCACCGGAGCAACCAAAAACAGGTTATTCATATTCGGATATGTTTCGTTGTTGCTTCCGATCGGCGTGATCAAAATGACCAAAAGCACCATCAACGACAACAGCTTATCCCTTCGAAATACCAGCGGATCGGCAAGGGTCCAGATACACAGCCCGATTGCCACATATAAAAGCACCATACACCACTCAAATACGCTCCAGTAAAAGGCGTACTGCAGGTTGAACATGCCGCGTCCCCATAAAAACCGCAGCAGCACCGGAAGCATACATAGATACAGCACCATCTTGCCTTTTTCGAATTTTCCGGGGAAAAGGAAAAATAAAACCGTACCTAAAAGCGCTGCGATCCCCAAAATCAGCACCCATTTAAACGCTTCTACATAAGCAGATACAACAGAAGTAATCATAGAAAGGGATGAATACGTCTCATCCGTTCCGGAATATCCGGCAAGCCCGACAAGCATCTTCGGATATGCATCAAACCTAAACTGCAGGCTGATCGCAAGAAAACCGACAAGAAATGCCGCCACAAAGCCGATCACACAGGCAGCGACATCTTTCCAAATCTCCGCCACTTTTTTCTTTTTCAAAATGCCATAATAAAATACCGCGATAATCAGCGCACATTCTACGATGTTAGGCAGGCGCGTCAGCACAGAAGCGCCCAGACACACGCCAGCAAACGCCATCCATTTGCGGTTCTGCCAGATCAGTCCGCGGTATAAAAGCACCGTTCCGCACAAAAACAGGAAAAACGTCAGGTAATTATACAGGCTCGTCGTCGGAATCCAGCACAGGCTGATTGCCGCGAATTCGCCCAGAAACGCGATCCAGGACGGCATTTTGCCTTTCAGGAAAAAATACGCCAAAAGCGCCATGGCGCTGACGAAAAGTCCCGTATAAAAACGCATTCCCACCAGGCTGTCCCCAAAGGGCAGGCGCATCAAAAGCGCCCCGAGCACATTAGCAAGATAGGTCGCAACCGTCCACTCCTGCCCCGCATGCGGGAAAAAGCGGTAATTTACCAGACCATAACAGGTGTCCGTCAATTCGATTCCCTGTGTAATTTTTAACAGCGGATACAAAAACAGTATCATCGGAAACAAAATTGTTCCCAATCGTTTTGCTTTTTCTTTCACGCTCTCTTTTTTCCTCCAAAAAACCTTTCCCTACTTTGCAGCAGACCTGCCGCAGCTTTTTCCAATTCTATCGAACACACACAGCCGCAGCCGCTCGATTCCGATACAGACCGCAAAAACGATGACGGACTGCATCCAAAGCACAAGAAGCATCCGTCCTGCAGTTACGCCCGTCTCACCCGGAACGATGTTCCAGAAATCCCCAAGTCGTCCGGTCAGGGCGTTGACCCACGCAAACCAGCGCGGTGCAATATCCGTCTGTTGATGAATCAGATAAACCCCGAATACCGCAGGGCTCCAGAACCGCACCATATCTGCAAAACGCCCTTCTTTTACCTTCAGGGCAGCAAACGCGCCAAACAGCCCCACCGCCGCAAGATAGGCAAACAGTGCATTATAGTGAAATGGAACGGACGCATAATAGGTCAGTCCCGTCAGTCGTCCCGCCAAAGGAAGCAGCAAAAGCTCCAGCATAAATGTCCCCAGCGTGCAGCCTGCATACAGCGCAATATTTTTGGGGAAGCTGTTCAAACGCGGCATCCCGTATTTTTTCAAATAACCGCCGGTCAGGTACAGCACTGCAAACCATCCGAAGTCATATCCGAAACGATCCAGCGCAAACTGCAGCGGACTGAAGGATTTTCCGATGCAGAAAAAGAACAAAAGCGCCGCCAGCAGCTGCTGCATCCGCCTTTTGGAAAGGGCTTCCAGCCCTGCGTTGAAAAATGGAGACAGTAGGCACAGAACCACATAAGCGCTCACGAACCAGTAATGTCCGGACTGCACCGGAAAAATACTGTTCCAGATGTGGTAAGGATTGAGAACCTCCGACCACGAAAGGACACCGACAAATGCCAGAACCGGAGGAATCAGCACCGTATAAAACAACGTCTGAACCAGCACCTGCGCCACACGCCGGAAGGAAAAGGTACAGGAGGAAAGGAAATATCCGCTGATCAGCACATAAACGTTGACCGCGACAATGCAGACTGATTCTGTCACAAGGGACCAGACCCCGGCACCCGTCACAGGGCTTCCGACATCCAAAAGCAATCCGCTGTTCGTGTTCCAGTGCAGGATCACGACCATGAACATGGCGATGATCCGAAGCAGCTCAAAATTTGCCTGACGTCCGGGCTTTCCCATGTCTCCTCCTTTCCGGGCGCACGGTGTGTTCCAAAAGTGCGCAGTGCTGTACTCCCGCCGCGTAAATCGTCTCTCCGGGACTACGTTTTGCTTCCGCATCGTCCGTGTTCGTCGCGCATCAGCGTTCCCGTTCGATCTCCCCGTGCTCTACACGGTAAACAATATCACATTTTTCGATCGTCTGCAAACGATGTGCAATAATAATCAATGTCTTATGACCATGCAGGCTGTTGATGGATTCCATGATCGCAGCCTCTGTATCGTTATCCAGTGCGCTGGTCGCTTCATCCAAAACGAGAACCTCCGGATCTTCAAACAGCGCTCTCGCAATTCCGATTCTCTGACGCTGACCGCCGGAAATCCGGATGCCGCGCTCGCCAATGCCGGTATCCAGCCCTTCGGGAAGACTGCGGACAAACTCATCCAGACGGGCTTTTTTGAGTGCCTCCCAGACCTTTGCATCGTCGATGTCTTCATCCGCGTAACCGAACGCCACATTTTTGCGGATGGTGGAATCAATCATGAAAATCGTCTGGGGAATGTAGCCGATATTTTTCAGCCAGGATTCGTAATGATCCCGAACCTCCACGCCGTCTGCGAGGATATGTCCCTCCTGAATCGACAGCAGCCCCAGCATAATATCCACAATCGTTGTCTTGCCCGCACCGGATGTCCCCACAATGCCGACAGATTTTCCGGCAGGGATCTCCATATGCGCATGGTCGAAGATCAGCACATCGGAATTCGGATATTTGTATACAATATCATCCAGTACAATTTTATCCTGTAGGGGCAGCTTATCCACCGGCTTGCTTCTCCGATAGGCAGCTTCGTCGTAAACCACGTTTTTGTCGTGGATTTCCTCCTGCAGATTGTCGGACACGCCCATAAAAAAGGGCTCGAAATAGGAAATCTGTGTCAGATAGTTGTTGATCCGGTTTGCAGAAGGCAGAAGCCGCATGGCAGCCACGCCGAATGCACCCAGCTGGCTCACCATACTGGTGACATCCTCGCCGGACAGGATCATGAAAATCAGGTACAGGATCAGTCCCGCCATGCAGACCGTCTCGATCAGCAGACGAGGCGTCGCGTTAAAAATATTGTATCTCTGCACTGCACTCACATAGCCGTGACCGCATTTACCGTATTCCCGGATGAAATAATTTTCTTTATTGGCAATTTTGATTTCCTTGATGCCCATAACGGATTCTTCAATCCATTTGTACAGACCGCTGTAATAATCCTGGTTCTCGATGCCCGCCTGACGCATGATCGGCTTTAAAAACTGCTTGATCACAAGCAGCGTCACGATCAGAAGTGCCGCTATCGTCAGGATCATCTGCGGAGCCATCGCGGTCAGCGTAACCGCCAGCAGGACGAAAATAATCATTTCACTCATCAGCTGCAGCAGCGCGAGGATCAGACCGTACATGTTATTGACATCAGACGTGATCATACGCTGGATGACAGAGGTATCCGCATTCAGATAATATTCATAGGGGCGCTTCATGAAATTGATCATCATGCGCTGAGAGGTCTCAAACTGGTTCGTGTATACAAAGCGCAGCTGCACCACATTCTGAAAATACAGAAAAACGTTTTTTAACACAAAGCCCAGAATAATCAGCGCCAGAATCAGCGTCGTGAAATATCCCGGTTTCTGAAAGCCTGTCCATCGGTAAATCTGCGCCAGGGCGCTGTCGCCCTCCACGCAGCTCGGGTCCATAATCATCTGAATCGCCGGTACCACAAGACCGATGCTGACGGTTTCCAGAATCGCACCGATCACCATCATAAACAGAATCTGAACCATTTTCAGCTTCTGCTTCCGGTTCATCAGAACCATCATTTTACGGTAAATTTTTTTCATGAAAGCGTTCCTTTCGTTCCTGCAGCCCTATTCCAAAACTGCTTCTTAAAAAATCTGCTCATTAAAGCGGTGTTTTTGAGGATCTTCGTACAGATCCATAAAGTCATCCCCAAGAAAAACCTTTTCCTTTGCAAAATGAATCGAATCCGGCACGGTATACACGGAAACTACCTGGTCGAATTCCAGTCCCTCGATGAAATTCAGGATTTCCATCGGGAACTTTCCATCCAGCACAATATCGTCCGGGAACAGCTTATGATAGTCTAAAACATCTCTGGGATGCGGTTTTAAAATCACCTGCGCATCCTTTCCGTATTTTGCTACGATATCCCGGAAAATCTGCTCGCGCACCGGCAGCTCGCATAATGGCTCCGTCAGCACCAGCACCTTGTGCTCATGATGCGCGCCGGTCGTAAGCTGCGTCATCAGCGTATCCAGATCCTCCATAAAAATCCGCAGAATCGTATTTTTGTCGTCCTGCGTCAGCCTGCGCACCATCGCTTCCCGCGGCTGTTCGATATATTTGGAGCAGGGATATTTCAGGATTGACGTATTGTTGACCTCCATATCCACGCAATATTTACTGTATCCGTTCTGGATAAAAATCAGGTTATGCGCCGCAAGAAAGGCTTTCAGTCCGAAATGCCCTCGGTTGTCATAGCGCGCGGTATCGTAATAGCAGATACAATCCAGACCGTCCTCCACCGCATGATAGCGGATTTTCTTATAATTCAGATAATATCCGATCGGATCGGAATCGCAGAACACATAGATGTCCTGATACTTTTTAAAATCCACCGGCACATAGGGCTGCTGCAGCTTTCCATATAATTTCGTAAAAATCATTCTGGAAAACAGGTTAAACACCAGATTTCCATGATCCTCATGATAGCGTGCCAGCTGCGGGAACGCATGCTCTTCCTTTTCCTCGAACATAAAAACAGCTTCAAACAGGCCGCTTTTTTCTGCACGCTCCTTCAGGCTGCCAAAGTCGTTCGACATCGTGCTCAGCACCAGATCCGCCTTTCCGCGCATTGCCCTTGGAAGCGTCAGCTCCTTTAAACAGGCAACATATACATGATAATAAGTATGGCAGACATAAATCCGCTCTTTTGGCTTTCTCTTTTTCATTTTCGTTTTTTCTCCGGCAATTTCTGGTAAACCTGATGAAATCATCCCAGTTAAACCAGTTGACTCCATTGCATAGTCGCTATATTCTACCATACTTTTGTCTGCCATTGCAAGACAATGCGCTTTCGTTCACGCCGTTACAGTTTACACAGTTCACCCGCGCCATTCGCAAAATCGCATCTTCGATGCTTTCCGCTGCTTCTCAGCTCACTTTTGCTCATAAAATGGCGCTCTCTTCGTGATTCCGTGCGCGCATCTTCTCATGCAAGCATGGAATCTGTGCGCACGGAATCACGAGTGAACTGTGCTTGAATAATATTCCCCGGATTGTTATACTACTTACGACGCGATGTCTGCGGCGATTTCTTTTTCCCCGGACACTGCACAATCCGATTTTTGACAGGAAACAGGAGGTTTTGCCATGTCAGCACTTGCCATTATTACAGCGCGCGGAGGCAGCAAGCGGATTCCGCGTAAAAATATCCGTCCGTTTCTCGGAAAACCGATTCTTTTATATTCCATCGAAGCCGCTTTGCAGGCGGGCATTTTTGACGAGGTGATGGTTTCTACAGATGATCCCGAAATCGCCGAACTTGCAAAAGGTGCCGGGGCGTCCGTCCCATTTCTTCGAAGCGCCCAGACCGCAAACGATTACGCCTCTACCGACGACGTCATCCGCGAGGTGCTCGAATGCTATAGAGCTGCTGGCAGGGAGTTTGACACATTTTGCTGTATCTACCCCACCGCGCCGTTTATTACCCCCAAAAAACTCAGCACCGCGATGGAGCTTTTAAAGGACGCCGAGTCCGTCATGCCGGTAACGACTTTTCCGTATCCGGTTCTGCGCAGCCTTGCCGTAGATGAAAACGGTCACATCGGCTACAAATGGCCCCAGTATGCGACTGCGCGCAGCCAGGATCTCGAAACGCTTTACCACGACTGCGGACAGTTCTATGCCTGCCGGACGGAAGCTTTTTTCCGGGAAGGAACGACAGATACTCCCGGTATGGTCCCCCTGCTTTTACCCGAACTGGAGGTTCAGGATATCGATACCGAAGAGGACTGGGCGATTGCAGAAGTCAAATATCAGAAAATGATGGAGAAAGAATAACAATATGAATCAGGAAATTTATCTGGGCGGGCGCAGAATTGCCGCAGACGCCCCTGTCTTTATCGTTGCGGAAATGTCTGCGAACCATTTGCAGGACTACGACCGTGCGATTGAAATCATCCACGCCGCAAAGGAAGCCGGCGCGGACGCGATCAAGCTGCAGACCTACACTGCAGACACCATGACCGTTGACAGCGACGCGGACTGCTTTATCAATAAAGGCGGCCTCTGGGACGGCATCAAAGAATACGACCTTTACAAGCAGGCTTATACGCCGTGGGAATGGCACGCCGGTCTGATGGAGGAGGCAAAAAAATGCGGACTGCTCTGCTTTTCCTCCCCCTTTGACGCAACCGCCGTCGATTTTCTCGAAGAGCTCGACGCTCCCGCTTATAAAATTGCATCTTATGAGATAAATGATATTCCGTTAATCCGTCGGGTGGCAAAGCTCCACAAGCCCGTCATCTTTGCCACCGGTATCGCACATCTCGAGGACATCGAGCGCGCCATGAACGTCTGCCGTGAAGAGGGCAATGAGGACGTAATTTTGTTAAAATGCGTTTCCGCTTACCCGACGCCCTACGAGGACGTCAATCTGCGCATGATTCCGACGCTGTCTCAGACCTTTGGCTGCCTGACCGGCCTCTCCGACCACACGATGGGCGGGGCTGTCGCTGCAGGCGCCGTTTCCCTCGGCGCGCGGATGGTGGAAAAACACCTGACCTTAAAACGCAGCGACGGCGGTCCGGATGGCGCATTTTCCATGGAGCCCCAGGAATTTAAGGAAATGGTTTCGCAGATCCGTATTCTGGAAAAGGCACTCGGCTCTTCCGAATACCGCCTTACCCCCAAGCAGGAAAAAGAACGGGCAGGCTCCCGTTCCATCTTCGTCGCGCAGGACATGGCAGAGGGCGAAGTTTTCACAGAGCAGAATATCCGCTGCATCCGCCCCGGCATCGGACTGCACACAATGTATTATGAGGAAATTCTCGGCAGGAAGGCTTCCTGTCCGATCGGAAAGGGGACGCCGCTGTCATGGAATCTCATCCGTTAGTCTATATCCGCACAGACGGAAATGAAACAATTGCGACCGGACATCTGATGCGCTGTCTATCCATCGCCCGTGCCCTGAAGAAACGGGGTGCAGCGGTGGCTTTTCTCGTCTCCGATGATACCTCGGCTTCCATTTTACAAAAAATGTATTCTCCTGACGAAATCGCTGACCACAGCTTTCCGATCCTGGAGCTGCGCACCGATTACAGAAGCCTTGATCGGGAAATCCAGACCATGCAGGGAATCCTTTCTTCCCACAACGTTGCCTGCCTGCTGGTGGATTCTTATTTTGCAACACCGGAATATCTCGATATCCTGCGCCAGATCTGCAAAGTTGCCTATCTGGACGATCTGCAGGCATTCGACTGCCCGGCTTCCCTCGTGATCAACTATGATTTCTGTGTTGATGAAAGTTTTTACACCAAGGCGGACTGTGTTCTGACCGGATGCGCCTACACTCCCCTCCGGGAGCAGTTTGCAGATCAGCCCTACCATCTCTGGGAGCAGGTAAAAGACCTCTTTCTTTCCACCGGCGGCACCGATCCCTTCTATATCGCAGGCGGTATGTTAAAACGTCTCTGCGCATCGGACGACTGGAAGGATGTTTCCTTCCACATCCTGACAGGTCCCATGCATGTCCACCGCGCAGAGCTTGCCGTCATGGCAGGAAAAGACAGCCGCATTGTCCTGCATGAACAGGTTTCCGATATGGCTGCACTCATGTCCACCTGCGATCTCGCATTTTCCGCAGGCGGCACGACGCTTTATGAACTCTGTGCCGTCGGCGTTCCGTCTGTAAGCTTCAGTATGGCGGATAATCAGCTTCCCGGTGTCAAAGCCTTTGACGATGCAAACCTGATTCCATGGGCAGGTGACATCCGTGACAACGAAATCTTCTACGATGATGCAGTGGAAAAGCTGACTGCACTTCTGAAAAATCCGGACGCCCGAAAGAAACAATCCGACCGAATGCGTATGGCGATCGATGGTGCCGGCGCGCGCCGCATCGCAGACGCAATTCTGGCAAAATGAGTGTGCAACGGGCCGAGTGCGCATCCTAAGCGGAGCGTTTTTATTTCATAGGACGCATTTTCCTATGAAACAAAAAAGAGAGCCGGGAGGCTCTCTTTTTTTGCGCTACTTCTGAATTTCCGAAAGGAAATTTAGAAGGTTCGTTTTTCCTATATTCCGCCACACAGCTCCATATCATTTTTTCCCGAAATGCTTTTTTCGAAAATTACGCCATGTCCAGAGTGCTTTATAGTACAATACAAACGCTGCTGTGGAGCGCTGCTGCATGGCAATCATTTTTTTCTGCTCTGCATTGACGCGTTCCTGATAATACGGATTGTCCGCAAAATCCGGGAACGCTTCTTTTAATTCGTTTCCCATCTTCCGGATAAAAGAAAGCGATTTATGACCCTTTCCGACCATATAGGAAAACAACGTATTGACATAAAACAGCATCGTGTATTCAAAGCAGATTTCCGGTCGGTAGGTTTCAAGATAACCGAATTTCTTCGCATTTTCCAGAATGCCCCGTCCAGCCGCCATCCGGTCTTCACAGCGCTCCCTGCTGATGGTATGCACCGTGGACGCTTCATGCTGGTAATAAAAATACATGACCTCCGGGATATATTCATAATGATGTGCCTGTAAAAGCACCGCGTCGCTGATCGCATTATCCTCGTAAAAAATGTGCTCCGGAAAGCGGATGCCGCTGTCCATGAAAATTTCCCGGCGATAGACCTTTACAACAAGGCTTCCGCTGTCTAAAATCAATGACCGACACTGTTTATTGCCAAGCACGCCGCTCTGCTCTGCTTTGCCGTTTTCCACACGTTTGCCGATTCTCATACTGTGTTCATCCGTCAGGCAGTAATCACAGCCCACCATATCCGCACCGGTTTCCTCTGCACGTCCGATCAGCTTTTCGTACATCGTGGGTAAAATCCAGTCGTCGCTGTCAATAAATCCGATCCACTCGCCTTTTGCAAGGGACAACCCGATATTTTTCGCGCCGCCCTGCCGCTTGTTGACTTCCGAATGTACAGCTTTGAATTTACCGGGGTACTTTTTTTCATACTCCAGCAGAATCGAAAAGGATTCGTCCGTAGAAGCATCATCCACCGTGATGACCTCGTAATCCGAAATCGTCTGCGCCGCCAGCGAATCCAGGCAGTAATTCAGTTTTCCGTCCGATGCCATGTTATAAACCGGCACAATGATACTCAGCTTCATATCGCTTTCTCCGTTCTGTGCGCACTCTATTATTTGGTTCCTTCTACGCAGATCCAGTCTTCGCCGTCCTTTGTGTGAATCCTTGTCTCTGCAAATCCGGCTTCCCGAAACAGGTTCTTAAACTGTTCCCGAGTCGGGTTAAACAGGTGGAATTTGCGGATATTATCTTTTACCTCTCTGGGCAGTCCTGGCTTTTCATAGATGTCTGCAACCAACAAAAAGGTTCCGCCGGTCTTTAATACTCTGCGCACCTCTTTTAGGTTTTCCTGCGGGTTCGGCCAGAAATAAAAGCTTTCCACGGTCACGATTTTGTCAAAGGTCTCTGCCTCGAAGGGAAGCTTTTCCACCGATCCTTCCAGAATTTCCATCTTGCCTGCCGCAACCGATTCTGCATTTGTTGCGCGGGACGTTTCCACCGATACCGGTGAATAATCGATTCCCGTCAAATGTCCGTCCGTCACATGCTCCGCCATCCGGGACAGCGCAGCTCCTCCGCCGCAGCCGATATCCAGAATGTTGTCGTTTCCCTGAATCTCCCAAAGGGAAAGCGCCCAGCCGGTCACATTGTGGTGGCTCTCATTCATGCGCTCCAGCATCTTTTTGCCATCCTCGCCCTCCGGCTTTCTCGGATTTCCGGACTCGGTAATTTCCGCCTGAGCGCGCTCTGCTTCTGTGAAATGTCTTTCTTCGAAATCATTTTCTTCCATTCCGCGGCCGTCCAGACGACAGCTTGCCAACACTTCCTCTACCCACTGTTCCGGGTAGCATGCCAAAAGCTCTTCATGCTGCATCGCATGGTACCGGATATCCGGGTCCACAAAATGTCTTCTGTAGCGGTTTTCGTATTCCTCCCCCATCTTCACTGCATAAAAACAGTGAATTTTCGTTCCGGGCACATAAATATCATCTTCCAGCGGCGTCACCATATCGGAAAAGAACTGGTTGAAAATGCTCGTATTGGACACAAATGCCATGGAAGGCAGCTCCTGCGTGGCGGCACTGCACCCGAACAGCTGCAGCATTGCCTGCGCATACTCGGCACCGGCTTTTTCTTCCATTTTCTTTTTTGCCCAGACTGGAAGCTTTCCGCTGCGAAGCATTTTTCCAAGAAGAGGCGTCATAGCTTTCGCCATCGCCCAGGTTCCAAAGCTGCTGCCCTGATCCAGATCGGAGCTTCCGAGGATTCCGTGCCGGATATGGATTTTTTTGCGCTGCACCATAAGTCCCACAAACGAGCCGCCCAAAGAACAGCCATATGCCGCAAAGAGCTGACCGCCGAGATTTTTCTGGATATAGCTTTCCAGCTTTGCCGTCTCGATCAACATGTTCGGAAAGGTCGAATCCTCCGTCTCGTCAAACCCGTCATAGGACGCGCAGAGCACATAAAAGTGCTCCTGCAGCAGAGGGATCACATGTCCGAAGTTCCGTTTCCAGTGACAGCATGTCCCCGGCAGCAGTAAAATTGCCGGCTTTGTTTCCTCGCCAAAAGAATAGATTTTCATTGCCTTTTCATCTCCCATAGGCCCATTGCAGCGCACAGATATCGCTGCCGCCTGCATACTTAGCCTTATCTAACTTTGATCTTCATTATATTCCCGGGACTTTTCAATTTCAACAGGTGCATGTATAATATTTTCACCACTAACACTTGGAGATACGCCTATGCAAACACTATACCCCGATTATTATGCGCAGTTTCGCTGTACAGCGGACAAATGCCCCATCACCTGCTGCCAAGAATGGAAAATTTCTGTCGATGACGATACGCTGAAGCGCTGGGCAGCCTTAAATCCACCTGTGGATTCGAAACTCTTTACCTACGTTCAGGACGGTCAGCGCGTGATCGCTTTAAACAGCCGCCATGTCTGTCCGTTTCTTGAAAAAAATAAACTCTGCCGTCTTGTTCTCGAACACGGAGAGGATGCGATTTCCGAAACGTGTCAGGTTTTCCCCCGCGAAACCCATTCCTTTGCCGATCACGAGGAGGCTTCGCTCATGCCCTGCTGTCCCGCTGTGATTGACCTCTGGGCAGCGCAGGATGCTACGCCGCTTACTTTTCCGCATCCGAATATTGACAGCATACCATTTTTCATCCGTTCTGCAGTCATCGACACCATTTTGCAGCAGACTGACCGGCTGCCGGAGCAGATTCTTTCCGCCTGTTTTTATATGATACAGGAAATCCACCGAAAAAAAAAGCCGACAAAAGACTTTGTTTCAGATTGTTTTTCTGAAAAAAGCTTTTGTCAGCTTTATGATGCCATTGACGACCTCTCGCCGGACTGCATCGACTCTATTTTGGAGTGCAACGAACTTTTATTAGATCTTTCTGTCAACTATCAGAAAGAGCAGCTCTATCAGGAATGGCTTACCCCACTCACACAGCAGGCGGAAACGTTGTCGGAATTGCTCACGGAACCGGAAGACGAAACCTCCGATCCCTCCAAACCATACGAGGAGATCGCCAGCCGCGCCGGCATCGCACTTTCCAACCTTCTGGCACATTTACAGACAGAAGAAGAGCTCCCGGCGCAATGGCAGGCATTCCGTACTGCCTTCGCGCAATACGAGCCTCTGATGCGCAGCTACCTTGCAAACGAGGTCTATTCCGAGCTGCTTTCCTTTGAGGCCACCACAAGGCATATGCTCGTGCGCCTGCAGTGGCTGATGCTGCAGTATGCCGCGCTGCGCCAGAGCCTGTTCCTCATCTGGCAGGACAGCCCGGAGGCATTTTCCTATGAAAAAGTGCGGGAAGCGCTGGTCATTATCAACCGTATGACCGGCTATGACGAAGAAGATATTTATGAATATCTGGAAAACAGCTTCGAATCCCTGCTCTGGGACTGGGGCTATTTTGCGCTGCTCGCGGGGTTTTAGAACCTGCCGGATGGCAGACGGCAGCACCGCCGGTACAATAAAATCCTGCAACGCAGGATCCTCCGCCTGCGGCTGGTCGCATTAGCGACATTATTCCATTCCGCCGCCGGGCAGATGTCCCGGGCGGCGCTTCTTTTTGCTCATTTCTTTTATTTTTCGCAGAACAGCTCGATTTCTTCTCCCACCGGTCCGATGATAAATGCGATCCGCGCCGGGAGAGAGGGCTTCGACATGATTTCAATATCGCCCGGCTCCATCGTCACAGCATAGCCTGCCTTGCGCGCAGCCTCCACGATGCTGTCCACATCGTCTGTCGCCAGTGCAAAATGGCGGATTGCACCCTGTGGCAGATCTTCCTCCGCGTTCGGGAAAATCTCAATCAGGCTCGTCCCTGCGCCGTACATCAGCCCTTCCACCTTCGGCTCACCCCAGCTTCTGACAAGCGGAAGTCCAAGAAGCTCCCCATAGAACTTCTGAACCTTTTCCAGCTCCTCCGGTCTGCATTTCACACATACATGATGAACACCTGTAATCATTTCGTTTCCTCTCTTTCTGCCGCATATCCAGCGACTTATCCTTTGTAATTCCTGCTGCGGCATCCACCAGTCCAGCATTTTCTTCCCATGTCTGCCGCTTCGCGCAAGTGCTTTATCCCTGCTGCCCCAAAATAATTCGGATCAGCTCTTTTTCCAGCATCAGCGTCCGGTTCCAGGGATTCAAAATGATCCCTTCCACGCCGTCTGCCTGCAGCGCGGTTGCAAACAGCTGTCCCATATCCGCCAAAAACGTCGATTTCACGCGGTTGCTGCCGCGCAGTTCTTCCTCAAACCCGGTAAACGCAGCCCACCACAGTTTGCCGTCCGACGTTTTGACGGTCTGCAGTAAAAGCTGTCCGCCGCCAGCCGGAGGCTCCACTGCAACGATAAGCTGTCCGTTTTCTTTCATTCGGCGACGCACCACCGTCAGCGCATGTGCCAGCATTTCCTGCGTCGGCTCCTGCTGCAGCCCGGCGATGGCTTCCTCTATTTTTTCATTTCCCCGCAGCCCCTCGTCCCGCAGTTCGGTGTCTTTTTCTTCCATAATCATCTCCATCCCCTCACTCTGCACGCACCGCCCAGCGCATTTTCGTCGAACGCGCGCGTCCGTTCTGTGCACATTCCTGCGCAGAAGGGCGGATGACATCTTTGGCATAATCAGAATAGATGCCCTCCCGATAGCCCTCTTTCAGTGCCTGCTTCACGAGCCTGTCCTCGCCGGAATGGAACGTCAGGATTGCAACGCGCCCGCCCGGTTTCAATGCGCCCGGCAGCTTTTCCATGAACTCGTAAAGCACTTCAAACTCGTGATTGACGTCAATGCGCAGCGCCTGAAACGTCCGCTGACAGGTCTTTTTGACCGTCTCCTGTTTTTCCTTTTCCGGCAAAAAATCCAGCGCCTTTTCGATCACCCCACGCAGCTTTGTCGTCGTGTCAATCCGGTTGCCGCGGTGGATTTCTTCTGTAATTGCCTTCGCAAGCTCCTCACAGTACGGCTCGTCTGAATTTTCATACAACATACCGGCAAGCTCTTCTCGCGAAATCGTATCCAGCCGTTCTGCCGCGCTGATGCCCTTTTCCTGATTCAATCGCAGATCCAGAGGGCCATCCACTTTGAAGGAAAAGCCGCGCTTCGGATTATCGATCTGCATCGAAGACACTCCCAGATCCGCCAGAATGAAATCAAATCCGCCGACCTCCTTCGCGATCTCGTCGATCGTGCAGAAATTCTGCAGCCGGATGGAAAGAATATCCTCCCCATAGCCCAGCTCCTCCAGACGCTTTTTCGTCTTGGCGGATTCCTCCGGGTCTACGTCCGTCGCATACATATGCCCGCTTCCATGCAGACATTCCAACATTGCCTTTGTATGTCCGCCATAGCCCAGCGTCGCGTCAAAACCGGTTTCACCCGGCTGAATCTGCAGAAAATCCAGAATTTCCTTTACCATAATCGAAATGTGCATCCCGGCAGGCGTATTTCCCTTACGGATCACATGCTGCACTGTATCCTGATATTTTTCCGGCTGCAGCTCCTTATATTTTTCCTCGAATTTCTTCGGGTATTTTCCTTTATATCGAACGCGGCGCTTATGCTGCTGCGCCTGATTTTCCTGTTCCAAATGCATCCTCCTATTCCCTGCTAAGTTCATCCATTGCCCCTTCTATCTCAAGCTCCCCAAGCAGCACAAAAAGAACCTCTGCCTGTCAGGACATTTCAAATTTTAGCCGTTTTTTTCCCAAAAAACAAGCGCTTTTCCTGTCGATCACCCATAGAAAATGACAGCCCATCCCCGTCACACTTAAGAGCTGTAGTCTGCACACGCCAATCCTATCCATTCCATAAAAAACTTGTACAAATCCTGTATTTTATGTCATAATGGTGCAAAAGACTTTCCCGTTTCAGTCCGGTAACGCATTCAAGTGAAGCTTCCTGCCCATTCCGGATCAATGGGAAGAAATGAGGGTTTTATGTTAGAAAGTATCATCAAAATCAATCAGGCGGTCAACGGATTTATCTGGGGCGTCCCCGCAATGATCTGCATCATCGGCGTAGGACTTCTGCTTTCTGTCCGTACCCGTTTCATTCAGGTGCGCAAATTCGGCGCTGCCCTGAAAAACACGATCGGTAAAATTTTTGACAAAACACAGGCAAAGGACGGCTCCATGAGCCCGTTCCAGGCAGTCTGTACCGCGCTTGCAGGCACGGTCGGTACCGGCAACATCGCAGGCGTTGCGGGCGCGATTGCCCTCGGCGGTCCTGGCGCAATTTTCTGGATGTGGTGCTCTGCTTTTCTCGGCATGTGTACCAAATTTTCCGAGGTTACGCTCGCAATCCATTTCCGGGAAAAGAACGCAAATGGCGAATATGTTGGCGGTCCAATGTACTATATTAAAAATGGTCTGTCCAAAAAATGGCATTTTTTAGCGGTTCTTTATGCCCTGTTCGGCGTCCTGACTGTGTTCGGCACAGGAAACGCCACCCAGGTTAATACCATTGTTTCTTCTATTCATTCTGCACTGCACAACCTGCATATCATCGACGGCACTGTAGATGAACGTGCCAATCTGATCTTCGGTATTTTCATTGCCGCTTTCGTTGCCATGGTGTTGCTTGGCGGAATCCAGCGGATCGGTCAGGTTTCGGAAAAACTCGTTCCGTTTATGGCAGCTTTATATGTAATCCTTGCAATCGGCGTTGTTATTTTACATATCAGCCGCGTTCCTGCAGTGTTTGCCATGATTTTTAAAAGTGCATTTACCCCTCAGGCAGCCACCGGCGGCATCATCGGAAGCATGTTTTTAAGCATGAAAAAAGGCGTCTCCCGCGGTATTTTTTCCAATGAAGCCGGCCTTGGTACCGGTTCCATCGCCCATGCCTGCGCAGATACGAACAATGCTGTCCATCAGGGCATGTTCGGTATTTTTGAGGTATTCATGGATACGATCGTGATCTGTACACTTACCGGTCTTGTCATTCTGCTCGGTGCGCCCAACATCGTCTATGGTCAGGCAGCCGGCGCAGAGCTGACAATTTCCGGCTTTACTGCAACCTATGGGGGCTGGGTTTCTATCTTCACCGCAGTTGCCATGTGCTGCTTCGCATTCAGCACAATCATCGGCTGGGGCTTATACGGTTCCCGCTGTATCGAATTTTTAGGCGGAGAAAAGCTCGTCCGTCCCTTCCTTGTAGCCTATTCCTTTGTATCGATCATCGGTGCAACAATCAACCTTGGTCTGCTTTGGGATATTGCAGATACCTTCAACGGTCTGATGGCGATTCCCAACCTGATCGCCCTGCTTGTTCTCTCCGGGCAGGTCAAGAAGCTTGCGATCGATGTCGATCAGGCGGAAAAGAGCGGCACGCTGTAAAACAACTGCACCGGCATACAATAGAATGTACGCTCTGTGAGCATTCTATTGTCATGAACAATAGAACGTACGCTCTGTGAACATTCTATTGTCATGAACAACAGGGCTGACTGCCGAAGGTCAGCCCTGTTGTTATGTCACCCTTCCCTGTTCTCCATCTCGCCAAGAAATTTCTTCACCGCTGCAGTCACCTGTTCAAGATGTTCATCGTAGCAGTGTGTGTCTCCGGGAATCTGTACCAGCTTTGCATTTTTATATTTTTTCGCTGCATCAATGGAATATTCTATAGGAACTGCCTCATCTGCATCTCCATGAATCAAAAGCACCGGCTTTTCATATTTGCGGATCGCCTCGTCTACATCCAGAAGCTGTGCTGTGCGGAGATAATTGCCGCTCAGATGCCGGTCCCCCCATTCCACCATATCCGGAATATGCTCCGGATCAAAAGGTTGACCAAGCAGATTCCCTTTTCTCGCACCATCCGGGATTGCAATTGCAGGAGACATCGGAATCGCCGCCTTAAAATCATCCGCCCGCATTCCTGCTGCCAGCATTGTGAGCAGTCCGCCCTGGGAATGTCCGCAGATATAAAGGTCTGTCACAAAATCCAGCGTCTTTGCATAATCCGTCACAGTCATGGCATTGTTGATCCACTTCATCAGATTATGCTGTTCAAAGGCACCACCGCTTTTTCCATGTCCGTACAGCTCTACGCGCAGTGTCGCAAACCCGATTTCATTCATTGCGCTGGAAACAGCAGTGATGTGCCGTTCCTCCATATTGCCGGTTAAACCATGAAACACGATAACCAGCGGACACTTTTCTTTTTCCTCCGGCATGTCCAGCTTTGCATGCAGCTGAATGCCGTCGTCTGCGATATAAAACTCTTTCATACTCTATTTCCCCTTTCCAGGATGGCTTTTGCAGCCCATTTTCCTGCACATTTTCTATAGTATACCACACTCTGCGGCAGTACAGGCAAAAAACGTCCTGCCGCACAAAATTCTCCGATGCGGCGGGACGCAAAAAGTCCTCTGTAGAGATTTCTCCATCCAGAGGCTTTTTGATTGTATCATATACTCTTTCTGCAGCTTCGCTACGCGGCGGCGTACCGCCGTCACGCGCCCGCAATCGCCGTACCGATATCCTTATTGTCATAAACAACGTCTGCCAGCGCGCAGATTTCTCCCATCGACAGTTCCGATTCCTGCGCTGCCGTAACCTCTGCACCTCTCGTGTATACAAGATGCGTTTCGATCTCTTCGATTTTTTGAAGCTGGGAAAGCAGCTCTGTCGCCAGTGGAATTCCGTTGCCGCCGCTGATTCCTACAACCAGTCCTTTTTTCATCAATGTACCATTCCTGCAAGCATGTTGACAGCCGGAGTTACACAGTCATTCCAGAAAATTGCGATCGGGAAAATCAAAACCATAGCCGGAATCATATCCGCTACCGGAAACTGCTTGATCTTGCACATTCTAAAGCCGGTCGCCAGCATGATAAAGCCGCCGCACGCCTTGAAGTCGTTGATGATATAAGTATTGGTTCCAAGATCCAGACCGTTGTAAATCGGGGCGCCGAGTAAAAACAGGATAAAGAAAATGATAAACTGTGGAATCGCTACTGCTGCAGTTACCATGCCCAGCGTGCAGGCAAATACAACTGCGGTGAACAGATCCAGAATCGCCTTTGCAATCAGGACACTGTGGTCTGCGGACATACCTGCGATAATGGAGCCGTAAATTCCGGTTCCGCTCGCGCAGAACAGCGTAATGCAGGTTACTAAAGTAGCCTCAAACTCTGCTTCCGACACATCGGAAGAGGTTTTTACAAAACGGCTAATGCCTTTCTGCAGCGCAAGTCCGCCCTTGTTGATCAGCTTGCCAAAATGAACCGCAAGTCCCAGTCCTGTACCGAGAATAATCGCAAAAACAACTGCAGGCATGTGCTGCATCAATACGATCGTGCTGACGCCCATACACATGGAGCAGCAGCCCAGAATCAGATTCATGTTGTCAATAAAGTCTTTTTTCAGTTTTTTTCCTGCAACAGCGCCTACGATACCGCCAATTACAACAGCGAGCGCGTCGACAATTACACCAACCGGCATGTTAGTTTTCTCCTCATTATCTTTTTAGAACGCGAGCTCTTTTGCCCATTTATCTTTGTCGATTTCCATGAAATTGCTTCTGACAAAGTTCTCTTTCTGATCGAACGGAACCGTGCAATCGAAAATCGCCTTGCAGGCAATTCCGTGAACGCGGATAGAAGGATCGAGGGCATGGTCGTTGGATGGGTCAAGCACATGGCAGTGGCAGCCCGGAATCGAGATCATATCCACATCCGCCTGGAATCTTGTCGTCATTGCCCACATTACATCACTCATATCGAAGATATCCACATCCTCGTCTACCAGGAATACATGCTTTAACTCGGAAAATGCGGAGAACGCGAGCAGCGCTGCGCTGCGCTGACGGCCCTCATCGTTTTTGGAGCTCTTCTTAAACTGCATGATTGGGTTCTTTCTGTGTGTCACCGCAGTAATCTTGATGACAGGAAGCGCAGGCTTTGCATCACCGGTATAGCCGGGAAACTCAGGCATCGCCTTACCGGTATTGGAATTAATATCCTCTCTGACGGTCTTGTCGTGGCAAAGATAGCCTTCCAGGACATACTCTGCATTTGCGATACATTTTAGGCCATCTGGTTCTATCATAGCATCTGAGGTGTCCCATAAACACACCTCGCAGCACAAATTTATGCTCGATCGTAAATTTTTAAAGCGCTGTCCCTGACCCGCGGCTGCAATTTCTCCAATAAATCAATATGCCTTCCCCACATACCGGTCTGCTTCCCGGCGTACATAGCATTCTTTTATCGTTTCTGACTCCATCATCTCCAGAACGTATTCCATCCCTGATGCAAGTTTTTTTGTCTTCAATTCTTCCAGCGAAATCCAGTATACCCGTCCTTCTTCGGAGCTTTCCAGTTCGCCGCAAAAAGTGTACGCCCGGTAGAGCGTTATCACATGATGTACGCCGTCTTTATGCCAGTGGTACAGCCCGCGAAATTCCGGATTTTCGATCGTAAGTCCCGTTTCTTCCCAAACCTCCCGGATCATAGACTGAAAAAATAATTCTCCTGGTTCCACATGACCGCCTGGAAAGGTCGTTCCGGTGTAGCTGTCGTTTACTTTATCCAGCGCCAGCACATTTCCTCTGCCGTCCTGAATCATGCACATGTTCATGAAACGGACTTTTTCGAGCCGTTTTTCTGATGTTTCGCTCAATGGCTGTTCCCTCTTTTCGTAAATCAGTATTCTTTGGTGATTTCTTCTGTTATCCCGTACATGGCCCTGAAAGCGTCAAGATCGGCTGCGCTGCAGATCAGCATCACTTCTTCGAATTTCCCGGTATGGAGATCCTTGAAGCCGGCAACCTGTTCCCCATTGCAGATACTGGCTTTAATCACAGGTTTTTGTGTGTCTTTATCATAGGATTTTGCAGATGATTTTTTCTTAAATAGTGACATAGCTGTTTCCTGCCTTTCGTCATCATTGTACTATAAACTCCGCAAAAAAGGTGATGCAAAATCCCCAGTTTTCAGGATTCTGCATCACCTTTTTCAATTCATGACAATAGAATGCCCGCAGAGCGTGCATTCTATTGTTTGCTGCCAAAAGTTTCAGAAAAACCGGCCCATTTTCTTTTAAAAAATCGCACCTGTCTGCTTATTCCAGCATCAGAAGCAGCGCCATCTTAAACTGCTTTACCGCCTTTACGCTGTGAAGTTCGCCGGACTTATACGCTGAAAATCAGCAACGCTGGCCGCTCCCCGTCTGGGCCTATTTGCCAAAATGCTCCTTTGCAAACTCCATATCCTGCACAAATTCCGCCGTACCGAGGTACTTTCCGTTCTTATCCCGGACAGCCATATAAGTTACCAGCATCGTGCGTCCGCCTTTCTCCATCCAGACAGGGACACGATTCCTTTTGTTGTTGCGAAAATCCTCGATAATTGCGCGTACCATAGGTTCGATTTTGGGCGGATGACAGGAAAATACTTCCCGATCAATCGCCATTGCAGGGCGTTTGAACACCTTCGGACCTTCATTGAAGAAACGATTGATATTTTCCGTATCGATAAAGCTGATTTCCAGCGGAACCGTATTTAAAAGCGCGGTAAGCTGTTCCAGCGTCATGTGCCCGCCCGGCATCACAATTTCACCGGCGGCGTTTTTCTGCCCTGCAGAGCCCTGCTGTCCATCTGCGCTGCGCCGCCAGCCAAACTCACTTCGTCCAACATTCTCCGCTCTGTCCCACACCTCCGGCTCTGCCCCAAAGCAAACCGCATAATCCTTCGCGTCCTGATAGATACCTTTCCACTCGTCTTCTGTAAAATTTACGGCACAGAGCGGAAACAAAATATTCTGCTCTTTGTAAATCATTTCCTCCGCGCGTTTTAATACGCCGTCCAAGCGCGTATTCCAGTCCGCACTTCGTGGACTTTCCTTCATCAGTATGCCCAGATCGTCCCGGATTTCATCATCCACTGTCCACATCACATCAGACGGACCGGAAATACCGTATTTTACCTTTAACTGCGGATATAACAGATCGCCCTTTTTCGCATAATGAACCGATAAGTCCCGGATTTTTAACAAAAGTTCTTCCGACCGGGATTCTTTAAACTGCTTTAAAAGCTCTGCCAGCGCTTCGTTTTCTTTCGTAAACGTGTAAAGAGGATGCCCGACAATTGCGATCAGCTCCGCCGCTTTTGTATGCTTGTCCGAATATTCCTTTTTTTCAAATTTTTCGCGTTTTTCCAGCTCTTCCTGCAGCTTTTCCCTTTTCAAAGACGCATCAGCTCCGTCTTCTGCATTTACGATTCTCTTCCTGGATGCCTCGACCTCTTTCTCCGCATTGGCGATCCGTTCTTCTTTCGTTGCACCGTGAAACAGCGCTGAATGCACGTCACAGAGTTTCTGAACCTCTGTAAGCGGCGTTCCTTCTTTTAAAAGCTTCTGTTCCGCCTGCATGATTTCAGACGCCTCAACATCGCTGAACTGCTTCACAAAATCTGCCCGGACACTTTCCAGCGCCTCGCCTGCACCCAGACGCCTTAAATATTCTTTTAACTGCTCCGTGCGGCCATTGAAAGTTTCTGCCGCATGGAACGTTTTCTTCTCCATCTCTGTTCTGTCTTTCTGATTCATTCAAAATACCTTCCTGTTCCATTCAAAATACCTTCCTGTTCAGATATAGTATATCGCATTTTTTCTTACCTATTCCATCCACTTTATTACATTTTTTCTGACCTGAAATATGTCATATTTCACATTTTTTCCGGTCGGTGCCTCAAACAATAGAATGCACGCTCTGCAAGCATTCTATTGTCATGAACAATAGAATGTACACTCTGCGAGCATTCTATTGTCATGAACAATAGAATACACACTCTGCGAGCATTCTATTGTCATGAATTGAAAAAGAACCAGTAAGAATTTTTCTTATCTGGTTCCATCATAGCATCTGAGGTGTCCCATAAACACACCTCGCAGCACAAATTTATGCTCGATCGTAATTTTTCAAAATTTAATTCCTGATTCGTCGCTTTTTCATGAATTTCCATGATCGCCGCCGACAGCGTGCGCTTGCTTCCTTACCGTTCCAGGCTGTTTAACCACTGACGGCCAACCTCGATCTGACGATGTACCTCAGAAGGTGCCGTTCCTCCGAAGGATACGCGGGCATTGACACAGGACTTGATGCTGATGTCCCCCAGCAGCTCTTTGGTCACGCGCTTGTCGATCGCCTGCAGCTCTTCGTCTGTCAGATCTTCAAGGTCACAGCCCTTCTTCTCACATGCTTTTACCATATGTCCTACGATAGCATGTGCTTCCCGGAACGGAATGCCCTGCTTTGCAAAATGCTCTGCAATATCCGTCGCATTTAAGAAGCCTTTTCCAAGCTGTTTTTCGATCTGATCCATCCGGAATTCGGTCTTGTCCAGCATCTTTGCAAAAATATCGATTGTCGCTTTCCAGGTGTCGATCGCATCGAAAAGGCTCTCCTTATCCTCCTGGAAGTCCTTGTTATAAGCAAGCGGAGTTCCCTTCATAACGGTCAACAGCTGCATCAGATCGCCGTATACACGACCAACCTTGCCGCGGATCAGCTCCGCCATATCCGGGTTTTTCTTCTGGGGCATAATGCTGCTACCGGTGCAAAAGCTGTCGTCGATTGCGATATAGGAAAACTCGGAAGAGTTCCACCATGCAAATTCCTCCGCCCAGCGGGACAGGTGCATCATGGAAATGGAAGCGTCGCTCAAAAATTCCAGGCTGTAGTCCCGGTCGCTGACTGTATCCATGGCATTTTCCGTCGGTGCAGTAAAAGAAAGCAGCTCGCTCGTCAAATGACGGTCGATGGGCATTGTTGTTCCTGCCAGTGCACACGCCCCCAGCGGATTATAATTCAGACGCTCCAGCGTATCCGTCAGACGTTCAATATCTCTTTTAAACATCTGGAAATATGCCATAAAAACAAAACCGATCGTGATCGGCTGTGCGTGCTGAAGATGGGTAAAGCCTACTGTAATCTTATCTTCATATTTTTCCGCCTTTTCCAGAATTACGCTTTCCAGATAGCACAGGCTGTTCAAAATCTCATAAATTTCTTTTCGCAAATACAGGCGGATATCTACCTGGCACTGATCGTTACGACTTCTGGAGGTATGAAGCTTTTTGCCCATGTCTCCGATTTTGTCAATCAGGCGGCTCTCGATGCCCATATGGATGTCTTCGTCTTCTACGGTAAACAGGATCTTTCCTTCCGCAATCTCCTTGCGGATTTCTTCCAGACCTGCGATGATCTGATCTTTTTCCTCATTGGATACGATGCCCTGCTTTCCAAGCATGGTCACATGCGCGATGCTGCCGTCGATGTCCTCGTTATACATTCTCTGGTCAAAGAAAATAGATGCATTGTATTTTTTTACAATATCATCCATGTCTTTTTCAAATCTTCCGCCCCATAAACTTGCCATTTGTGATTACTCCTTTATTTTGCTGAAACTTTAATGACCATGAATCTTTTTTATGGCAGCTGCAGCCCCTCTGAGTATATAGCTTCCTGCCACGATGAATAATTATACATTTTCAATGTATATTAGTCAAGAAATGTGCAGGTAAAAATCCTAATCCATACAGGAATACTTAAATCGCCAGCAGGTTCTTAATGGCTTCCATGTATACCAGCACCGCTTCCTCCATGCCGGATACAAGGATATACTCGTCCGCACCATGAATGCGATAATCGATTCCGAGCTTTTCAGGACCGAAGGCGATGATATTTTTCAGGGACTTCGCATAGGTTCCGCCGCCGATGACCATCGGCTCGTTTGCGGTATCGCCGGTCACATCCACATACGCCTTGTACAGGGCTTCTACGAGAGGGGACTCTCTCGGGAAAAATAATCCATCGCCGATGTCCAGAATCTCGATCCGTCCGTTCTCATCCTCCAGCTTATCCTCGCACAGCTTGCGGACCTCGTCGGGCTTTAAGGTAACCGGAACACGGATATCAATCGTGCAGGAAATCACGCCGTCCTGAGTTTTAACGATACCATTGCAGAACGTCAGGTCGCCATAAGCATCGGAAACCTTTAAGCCGATACCGGAGCCGTCGCAGGCAGTTCCGAGATGGGTATTATAAAAGGTGACAAAATCATCTTCAAAGCCTGCCTTTTCCAGACACTCAAAGGTTACACCTGCAGCATTGACCCCCAGCGTCGGCGTGCTGGCATGTGCAGGCACTCCCTTTGCATAAATTGTGATCTCTCCGTTTTCTTCTGTCACGCGGTACTCCTGAAGCTTCGTCTCAGCCAGCTCTTTCTCCAGCTTTTCCTTCAGACCTGCTGCCGCAGGAATCACTGTCGTGCAGGAATCGCAAACCGCATTTGTAACAAAACCGCCGTTCATGGAAAGGATCTTCGTATGTTTGGAATACGCCATCATTGACATGTGTCCCTTTTCGCCGTGGATGCAGGGGAAGTTCGCGTCCGGCGTAAAGCCGCAGGACAGCTCCTCTTCCACTTCATTATAATGCGCCATGCACTTCGAACCGGTTTCCTCATTACAGCCCATGATCAGGCGGACTCTTTTATTTAACTTCACGCCGGAATCCCGCAGCAGCTTCATCGCATAAAGCGCTTCCAGAACGGGTCCCTTATCGTCAGTTGTTCCGCGGCCGTATACATAATCGCCCTCACGGGTCAGCACGAAGGGATCGTGAGTCCAGTCGCCTCCCACCGGCACGATATCGAGATGTCCGGCAATACCGATAATCTCTTTTCCTTCGCCCATCTCTGCATAGCCGCAGTAGTTGTCCAGATTGACCGTCCGAAAGCCGAGCTCGTCAGCGATTTTTAAGCCAACCTCAAGGGCTTTTGCCGGGCCTTCGCCAAAGGGCTTGCCTTCTTCGGGCGTGCCGAGCTGGGAATCCACCGCAACCAGACGTCCCAGATTCTGAATCATTTCCTCTGACAGTTCATGAATTTTTTCTTTTATATCCATAAGTTCCTCCATAAAAACTTTTTTTTGCAGGCGCTTTCCAGTCTGGCTTTACTCCTGCAGAATTTCCGGTCCCTTCGCGGTCAGCAGGCACAGACCGCGCGGCGTAATGCGCAGTGCCGGAATGACGGGAAGTGCCAAAAACGATAATGTGATGAACGGCTCGATATCCGCCGGAACGCCCATTTCATGCGCTTTTTTAATCATCCGGCCCAAAGTCTCATTGACGGACTCAAACCCGGCGTCGCTCATCAGTCCCATGATCGGAAGCGGCAGCGTTTCGAATACCTCGCCGTTTTCCACAACGGTATAACCGCCCTGCGTTCGGATGATTTCGTCGACTGCCAATGCCATGTCGCGGTCATTGTCCCCGATGACGATGATGTTATGGGAATCGTGGGATACGGAAGATGCCACTGCACCGTTTCGGATGCCGTAGCCCTTTGCCACTGCAACGCCGATTTTTCCGGTATTATGATGCCGCTCCACAGCCGCAACCTTGGAATAGCCGTCCGTCGGAACATAATTTGCCGCAGGCTGCAGGGAAACCGCCAGATCCTCTGTGGTGATCTGGGACGGATTGATGCCGATTACATGGGTCTTCTTTTTTCCAATCGGAAGCACAAACTGCTCTGCCTTCACCTTGTCGAGGTGTACCGTATGTTTCAACGCTCTGCCGCACGTTTTTACACGGATCGGCGCATTCCGGTCTACAAGCTTTCCTTTATAGAATACATCTGTCACATTCAGATCCTGCAGATTATCCAGCACAACAAAGTCCGCCTGGAAGCCCGGGGAAATCGCGCCCAGATGCTTTAAGCCGTAGCATTTTGCAGTGTTGATCGTCGCCATTTTGATCGCCTGAACCGGATTCATACCGAGGGAAACCGCAAGCTTTACGTTGTAGCTGATATGGCCGTCCCGTAAAATATCCTCGATATGCTTGTCGTCCGTACAGAAGGAAAAATATTCCGTATCGATTCCGGTGCGGACAATGCCCTCTACGATATCCTTCAGGTTATGGGCCGCGCTGCCCTCGCGGATATGGACATGAATGCCGCGGCGCACTTCTTCCAGCGCATATTCAAAGCTGGTCGCTTCATGGTCGGTATCCACCCCCGCCATCTTGTAAGCGCTCAGCTCCCGGTTCGGCAGATAAGGGGCATGTCCGTCAATCGTCCGGTTTTCAAACAGCAGCAGTTTGGAAAACATGCTCTCGTCGCCGTTGATAACCCCCGGATCATCCATCACTTCCCCCAGTCCCAGAACCCGCGGATTGCGGACGTACGGATACATATCGTTTGCAGAAAAAATACCGCCGTTATCGTCCACATGCGTCGCCGGTACGCAGGACGGCATCATGACATAGACGTTCGCCGGAGATTTTTCCGTCTGATCAAGAATATAGTCAATCCCGGCTGCACCGCTGACATTCGCCGCCTCATGGGGATCTACGATAAATGTCGTCGTCCCGAAACGTGCCGCCGTGCTGACCAGCTCGTTGGGCGTAACCATGGTGGATTCCAGATGCAGATGTGCGTCGATAAAGCCCGGTGCAAGATATTTTCCACCGAGGTCGATCTCCTTTTTTCCGCGGTAACGTCTCGACACCCCCGCGATCAGACCGTCCTTGACTGCAACGTTTGACTCCACGATCTCCCCTGTAAATACATCCACCAGCTTCAGATTTTTTAATACCAGGTCCGCCGGCTGCTTTCCCAGCGTGACCTTTGAAATTTTCTGATACAGTGCGTAATCCATATACCCTCCCATTCTGCCGCCCCGGCGGCTGTTTTTCTGATCGCGTCAGCCTTTCTTTCTGTGAAAGTTATCCGTTATGCTTTTCCGGCTTTTTCCTCCCAAACCGGCACATCGATTCCTGCTATTTCAGATGTAAAGGGCGTACCGTCCTGTTTTTCGAAGTGCTTCCACGCCCGGGTTACATACTTCAGACCAAGATACTGCAGCGGCAGGTTGCAGTAAACCATCAGAATATTGGCAAAATCGCTTAAATCCCAGAGCGCGCCCAGATCCATTCCCGCGATATTGGTAATGACACCAAAGGAAATGACGAACAGGCACAGCAGCCGGATCAGAACAATAAAACCCTTGCGCGAAGAAATCCGCACCGCGCACATTTCCGTAAAGGACATAAAGCCGATCAGACAGGTAAATGCAAACAGGCCAAAGCAGATGCTCACTAAAAACGTTACGATCTGATAAGCGCCGCTCTGTCCGGTCAGCTCTCCGCAGGATGCCAGGAATTTGTCCAGCTTGCCCATCTCAAACCACTCTGCCGCACGGTCTGTCGTCCACATCCTTCCCATAATCACCACAAATCCGGTCAGCGTACAGATCACAATCGTATCCAGAAAAACGCCAATGGCCTGAACGCAGCCCTGATCGCAGGGATGATTTGCATCCGCAGCCGCCGCAGGCATCGTGATGGTACCCTGACCTGCCTCGTTGGACATCAGACCGCGTTTGATGCCCTGGCTGAGCACTGTGCCGAAGGCTCCGCCAAATACGGCATCCGGCGAAAATGCCTGTCCAAATACCGCCTGAAAAAACCACGGAATCCGCGTAAAGTTGCAGACAACCAGCACAACTACGGTCAGCACATAGATCACCGCCATCACAGGAACCAGCAGATCCGTTACCTTTGTCACTTTTTTAATGCCACCAAAGCTGATCAGTGCAGCAATCAGGATCAGTACCACGAAGGAAATCCAATACAGCGTCGAATTGGTCGCAATCGTCGTCCCGGTGATCTCATTTGCAATGGCACCGACTGCGGAGATGGTATTAAAGCCCTGCGCCGGGAAGCACAAAAAGGCATAGACAATGTAGAGCACGCTCAGCGCAACACCTGCCCACGCCGCATTGTTTAACAGTCTTCTACCATAGAAAGGAAGTCCGCCGACATACTGCCCATCTCTTTTTTCTTTAAAAATCTGGGACAGCGTGGATTCTGCAAAGGCTGTGGACATCCCGAAAAACGCCGACAGCCACATCCAGAACAGTGCGCCCGGACCACCGATCGAAATCGCACCCGTCACACCAAGAATATTTCCCGGTCCTACCCGCATCGCCGTAGACAGCAAAAATGCCGCCAGCGCTGAAATACCGGTCTTCGTCGCTGCTTTGCTGTGAAGGAGCACTTTTAAGCCGTACTTAAATTTCCGCACCTGTACAAACCGGAACCGAAATGTCAGATAAATTCCAGTACCGACCAGCAAAATGATCGCCAGACTGAAATTTCCAAAGATCGGGATCGCCGCATACCATCCGAAGTTGGTCGGAAACTCCCAGAACAGATCTGATACAACCTGAATTTTGCCGCAAATCGCGTTTACGGCATCAAATAATGCCTGCATAACATTTTCTCCCTCCCGATCCGTTTTTTTCATTATAGACTGCGGTGTTTTTGTTGTACAGCTTTTTTTCACTGCTGTGTTTCCTCACATCTGCAGAAACGCTACAGTTCACCGCGTTATCCGCCGGAACTGCGATGGTGTAAACCCATACATCTTCCGAAACTCCCGTGTAAAATAGCTTCCGTCCGGGTAGCCGCATTTCCAGGCCACTGTCCCTACCTCATCCTCTGATTCCTTCAAAAGCTTCTGTGCATACTCCATCCGAAGCGCACGGACATATTCCGAAAAGGTAATGCCTGTCAGCTCCCGAAAGCGCCTGCAGAAATACGCCTCATGATATCCAAACTGCGCACTCAGTGCTGCCGGGCTGAGTTTTTCCGTATAATGATGATTCACATAGATTAAAATCTGACCAAACCCGCTGTCCGGACTGACCTTTGCACTGCTTTTTGACCTGCCGTATTCTATCAGACATCCGAGAATTTCATACAACGTTCCGATGGCTGCCAGCGAGCTTTTGCTGTCTTTTCCGTTGTCCCTTCCGGCCAGCAGCTCCACCAGACGCTCCAGCAGCCCGGAAACCTCTTTCCCTGCGATCTTTTCCACAAAAGTCAGCTCTCCATTTCCCAGGGAACGTAAATATTTTTCAGACGCTGCCGTTCCATTATAAAACCGCTCCACATCGAACATGACCGTATGATAGCAGACCTTTTCCGACACTGCAAAGCCGCCATGCATCTGCCCCGGTCCCGCCACTGCAAGCTCTCCTGCCGAAACCAAAAACTCCTCTCCTTCCGTTACAAACCGCAGCGTTCCCTCCGTCACATAGGTCAGCTCCATCCGGTCGTGCCAGTGCAGCAGAAAACAGATTTCCCCCTCTGCCTTTTTCTGCTCGGTATACAGATATTTTATCGCATTTTCTCCATAGATTACCGGCGTCAGCTCCTTGTATCCGTCGATCATACTGTCCTCCGCAAAAGGTAAAAATTATCCTAAAATGAGTCAAAAAAATAATGGGCTTCTCCTGCTTTTCATGATACTGTAAAAGCAGTTCCCAGACAACAAAAAATCATCATTTCAGGGCAATGAAATCCATTTTTCTTTGCCTAAAAAGGAGCTCTCTATGAAAATCGGAACCTGCGTCAATTTCTCCGAGATCGACGGTATGGAAAAAAATTCGCCCAGCTTCGGGAACATAACTTCGATTCCTGTCAGCTGGTTTCCTGGAATCCTGCCGCCTGGACGGACGAAAATGCAAGCATCTTAAAAACACTTTTGGAACAATACCAGATCACCGTTTCCGCATTCTGGTGCGGCTGGACCGGACCTGCGGCATGGAACTTTTACGACGGACAGCTCACCCTTGGACTTGTCCCTGTGGAATACCGACAGATGCGGATCGAAAACCTTTGCGACGGTGCAGATTTTGCCCACAAGCTCGGCATCACTGATGTCGTAACCCATATGGGATTTATTCCGGAAAATCCTTATGATCCCAATTTCAGCAGCTTCTGCATCGCTGTGCGCACTGTTGCAGAGCATCTGAAGAAAAACGGGCAGTGCCTGCTGTTTGAAACCGGCCAGGAAACCCCCGTTACCATGCTGCGCTGCTTTGAAGCCGTCGGCACGGATAATCTTTATGTGAATCTGGACACTGCAAATCTGATTCTTTACGGAAAAGCAAACCCGGCAGACGCACTTGACGTTTTCGGCAAATACGTCCGCAACCTGCATGCAAAGGACGGCTGCTATCCGACAAACGGACATGAGCTCGGTGCCGAAACACCCATTGGACAGGGAAAAGTAGACTTCCGTGCAGTTTTTACAAAGCTGCATGAGCTTGGCTACAACTCCTATGTCACCATCGAACGGGAAATCGACGGTCCACAGCAGCTGACCGACATTCTGGAATCCAGAACTTATCTGCAAAATATTATTGATGAAATTTACGGGGAGGAAGCATCATGTTAAAAATCGGTTTAGTCGGCGTCGGCGGCATCAGCGGCGCACACATTCCTGCATGGAACGCTATGGAGGACACCACACTCACAGCAATCTGCGATATCCGTCCGGAGCGGATGGAGCCTTATCCGGAGCCGCATCACTACACCTCCATCGATGAAATGCTTGAAAAAGAAGAGCTGGACATCCTGGACATCTGCCTGCCCACCTATCTGCACGTTCCCACTGCAGTCAAGGCAATGAAAAAGGGCATCCACGTCCTCAGCGAGAAACCCATTTCCTTAAAAGAAGAGGACATCGAGCTGGCATATTCCACCGCAAAGGAAAACAATGTCTGCTTCATGATCGCACAGGTTCTGCGCTTCTGGCCCGAATATGAGCTGATCAAGGAGCTTTACGATTCCGGCAAATACGGAAAGCTCCTGTCCGGCTACATGGGACGCCTCGGCAGCTATCCCGCCTGGAGCTGGGACAACTGGATGATGGATGAAAAGAGAAGCGGACTTGTTCCTTACGACCTGCACATCCATGATCTTGACTTCCTCGTATACGCCTTCGGCAAACCGGAAGCTTCCCTGAAGCACCGCGCAAAGCAGCCTAATCAGGACTATCTGACCGCTGTATATGAATTTCCCGGCTTCTTCGTTACCACCGAAGCTTCCTGGTACGCATCCGCTTACCCCTTCGGCGCTTCCTACCGCTTCCAGTTCGAGGACGCTCTCGTTACCTACGAAAATGGCGAGTGCAAAATCTATGAAAACAACGGCAGCATCTATTCCCCGACTGAGCAGGCCACCGGCGATACCGGCTCCATCAACCTGCCCAAGAGCGACGCCTACGCAGAAGAGATCAAGTACTTCAAAAACTGCGTTCTCTCCGGCCAGTTCCCTGATAAGGTGAAGGCGGAAGAGCTGCGGACAGTTGTGGGTCTGTTGAATGAGTTTTGAGGAAAAAGGCAGTGATTCATCCATTTGCGATGAGCCACTGCCCTTTATTTTTTCTGATCTTTTTTTCTATTGATTTCTTTGCAGCTCGCCATCTTCGGCATTGCTATATCCAGCATCTTTAAATTCCTGAGAATATGCAGCATATATACACTGCTTTTCCGGATCTAATTTGTAAACAACAGAGTACTCATAACCACCCAAAAGCTGCATTCCATCTCCAGGTTGATCGATATAGTTTTCTTTAAAGTATGCTGTCACACACATGCCGTCAGCTGAAACTTCATAGGTTCCATGATCCTCATTCCTCCAGCCTATTTGCAGTACCGTACCATCCGGATTAAAGATGGTCCTGTAACTGCTTGCCCATGCATCGACTTCATCATACTCTTCGCTATACCATGTCCCAGTTATGTCAAATTGCCTATCTAAATCGTTTGCTGATTTGTCTCCTTCTATTACATTTATGGGAACCGAATTTCCTGCACATACCAGTATCTTATCAAATACCCAATAACCATCTATATATTCAAGATGAACATCATATGGATTTTCCCATAATTCGTCACCAAAATACTCATAAACGGTAATTGTATATCTTATATCATTTTCCTTGACAATTTTGATATCATAGTAATCCGCTTCCGGGCCACCAAGACCATCCGGCTCTGACACATATATTTTATTATTCTGTTCATGCCAATCCTTTTGAGAAATTAATTCCTCCGCAACTTCCTCGGTAAAGTAATGTTTCGTCAAATCAAGTACATCATCTAAACTACTTATCCCTTCATAAGTCACTCTCTTATATTCCCATGGATTTCCATTTTCATCATATTCAACATAAGTATCGTATTCATCTACATGCTCTCTGTCACTAATCCAAAACCAGTTATATGCAAATTCAGACGCCTTATGTATTGCACCAATGATTTCTTCATCAGATAATGCACTCTCTTTTTCTGCTACTTTATGATACTCCCCCCATTCGCATAAGAATGGGCAGGTTTTTCCACTGCCATCATTCCAAGTCCCATCTTTATTTTTCTCATAATACATACCATAGTGTTCATATCCGCCTTGGTGATTAGGCTCTCCCAGTGCCCAGTTTTCATAGGAAAATGGTTCGCCTGTCACCCAAGTCCACACATTTTCTTGGTCTATATCGGATAATCCAAACAACACAGAATATAATCCCATATCAGTGATATAGGAATAGAGGAACTCATCTTCTTCCTTACTGGTAACAGTCGCAAGATAACCACCCTGTGATTCACAGTATTCTTTTGCTTCTTCCCATGTTGTTACTGTATCAAGATCATAGATATAGTAGTAATGACCTTTAAATTCAGCGGCATCAGTAGGAACCTTTGTCGTATCTGATGTCGTAGGGGAAGTTTTATTTATGATAAACATATTATTGAGAATATCATAATATTTAAGCATTACATCGATTTGTCCGTTATACCAGCTTTCTGTTGTTTCATTTGGCTCCTTAAATGCATCAAATAAGGCTCTAAAATTCGACAGCACCCCCGCATCATTAACAAGCAATTGATAAACCAAATATTCACCACGTGCATGAGTTGTTATTAAGAGTTTATAGTAATTACACTTCGTTTGAATGGTGGTTAGTGCATCTGTCGAATCGTAACTTGGGGGTGTCGGGACATTATGATTTGCTTCTACAATAGCGTTTGCAATGTCTGCAAGCACTTTCATCTCTTGGTATCTATTAAAAGTATTTGTAGTGCCAAATCCAATGTTTCCAGCCAACATCGTCATGTGAAAAGCAAATTGACCAGCCGACCTTATAGATAAAATCGAATCTGCCAAATTGTTACCACAATCTACAAACCACTTTACTGTTTCATCAGACTGATAAAGATCTGCTGTTTTTAATAAATCAAACGACAGATTTTCGACAAAAAACTTTGCATCATAATTGGCTATCGTTGCTGTAGTCTCCGATAAATATTCCAACCGTTTTTTCAACAATGTATCATTTGCTTTCAGCAAGGAAGAAGAAACACTTTTTAGTTCATCGGTTTTAGCATATTTATTGACAGCTTCGAGAAGTAATTTTGACTGTGAATAATCCTGAATAGTCGTTTGATAATATTTTGCCTGTTCTATATTGTCAATTACAACTTCCTTTCCTCCAGTTGCCGCATCAATAATAGGAGATATGGTTTCTAGGAGATGTGCTCCACCTACAAATTCTGCGGCAATGTCAACGATATCCATAGTATAGTCTATACCATCTTTTAAATCATCAAATTCACTTTGAGTTGCTATATGTTCTGCCAGATTCCCACTTTGCATCATAATAAGATTAGATAAAATTTCCGCATACTTTTGTTTATCTGGATACTCTTTAATTATTTTGGATGCTGCATCAATAGACCAACTCAGCACTCCGTTTTCTTCTGTATTGTTGACCATACGCCAATATCCTACTGCCGTATCATCATTGAAAAGTGCATTAAACATATGCTCATTTGCAATATATTTCTGATAAATTAAATTCTTTTCTTCATCGGTGTACTGCGGTGTTACATCCTCTGCGAATGCTACCAACGATAGATTACAGAAGCATATTGCAAAAATGAGTATAACGCTGATAATCTTTTTCAATCTTCCACCTCCGATAGCGCATTGATTGCATTAACCAAAGATTCGTCAAGGAGTTGCTGAACGACATCATCTGAGTGAATTATAGTACTACCATTTTCAACTGTAATGTTTGCAGATGCTTCAATCTCTTGAACATCATATTTCTTCAGTGCCAATGACTTAATTAAGTATTGCTCTGGATTTTTAGTTAAAGCTGCTTCTTTAAACAGCAATTCATAATTAGGAATTTTTACCATTATTATGGCAGTTCCTTCTGTGTCACTTGTCATCTCAATCATCGATTCTTCGATAGCAATATTTTTTGTATTTATGAACTCTAAAAGTTTATCTTCCCGGTACGCTGTAACCACTGGAATTTCAATTATATCCAAATACGAAAGCCCACCAATTATCCCAATCGAAAAAGATATTAAAATAATTAGCCATAATAAGAATTTTAAAATAATTATGCAAACTTTCTGTCCAAAGGTCATGCTTGCCCATTTTTCTTTTTTCTTGGCTTTTTTCGCCGCTTTTTTATCTGCCTTGCGCTTTTTCTTAGCTTCCTTTTTACTTAGCGGCTTTTCTGATGTGGGGGCTGTTTCTTGTATTGACTTCGCTACATCAACCGCTTCTGACTTGTCGCTTTGCTCCTTTAATTTATCCACATCACAATTTGGGCAAAAACCGGTAGTATCATTCAGTTTGGCACCGCATTTTCCGCAAAATTTAGCCATGTGTTTTTCCCTCCCTAGCTTTAAAGGGCAGTGGATAATCAAAACCATTCACCGCCCCTTTGTTGTATTTTATCCCATGTTGTATTTGCTAATCAACTTATCTACAACAGGTACAGCAATTGTTCCCTGGTTCAATGCCTTAATGCCAAGACCAATAAATAGAAACTTTTCAATAATATCAATGGCACTTGTCACGGCACTTACCAAATTAGAGATAAATCCGAGATGGAAGTTGCCGCCAAACATAGTTGCAATATAACTGATACAACCCATAGCATTCGGAATCAAATTGATCAGTACCGTAATAAAAGAAAAGAATACCATCAAAGACACCGCTTTTACGGCACTTCTTTTCAGCCAACCATTTTCCTCAAACAACAACATATAGCCGACGATAAGTACAGCAACCAGATATCCGTTAAACAGCCCTGTCAGGTAAATAGCTGCTCCCAGCATTCTCACAGAAATACTTAATCTTGTTTTTTACATTACTGTAGCCATTCATAACAATCATCACATACAAAAACCATCATATGTACCAAGTTTTCATAGTGTTTAGTTGCCTTCTCACCACACCAAGCACATTTTTTACCGCAATCCTTGCAAACATAGGAATATGTATCATCACTCATCTTATAAGCAACCGGTGGGCTATTCCCACACCAATCACATGGCTCATCAGGCATCGAAGTAAATCGTGTTACTGCAAAAATTACAACTGCAAATACAGCAACTCCCAATACTACTTTTTTCCATAATTCTGCTTTTCGGGACGGACGAGAGGCAGTAGTAAACGCAGCCTCATTATTCTTTGGTTCGACAGGGGCACCGCAATTCGGACAAAATTTTCCTTCATCCAAAGAGGCACCACATTTTCCGCAAAACGCCATAGCTCACTCCTCCTTGTCGATTTTCGCATTTTAGTTACACTCTTTACGATGCCAGTAAGTTGAATACATCTTTGTATATTTCCTTATTCGGTTATTCGACTTAAATAATAAGAATATATCTCGTCCCTTCCAACATATTGTAAAGTACATTCTATATTGTTGTTATCAACCATCTGACCCTCTAAATAAACTGATATATTCATTTGTTCTGCCTGCTCATCTTCATTACTATAATCTTTGTCTAAAACCATATTGCAGGAAAATGTTCCATCCTCATAAATATGATATGTTCCACTACCTTCAACTCTCCCTTCAAGTATTATTCGTGCTCGTCCCATCGTATCTTCCGATTCAAACTCCAAATACATAGTTTGCGCCTGACTTACGTCATCATATTCGTTAGACCAGCATCCATAGTATCCGGTTTCTTCTGTGTTAGAATTCACATCTTCTGCCAATGCATTTGGAATTCGGGTGGTAAGATCTTGATAGATTTTCTTCCACCAATCTCTATCCACAACATCGTATAATGTTATATTCGTATCATGATTTCCACCAAAAGAAAAATTATCGGTTGTTCTATATATATAATCATTTTTAACATAGAATCTAAGTATCCGATTGTAATCTTGAATTATTTCTCTTTCCTCCGAAGATTCCTCTCCATCAAATTCATATACCAACTCACAAGCAATTATTTCATTATTATCAAGATAAAAATCTACTGTAATAATAGAATCTGAATTTGGATCATCTATATCAGGATAACTTATACGTTCGACACTTCCATCATCATTCATATACATTTCTACTGTATTATTACCTATAGTTTCCGTCATAACTTTTTGATCTACACTTTTTATTCTATCAATTACGATATTGGTTTTTAATACAGATTGGTCTGTCCAGTCTGACTCTTCTCCAGCTTGTAAAATTTCTTCCAAGTCATCAAATCTTGCATCACCAATAGAATACTTAAAATTATTATATGCCACTTTAATAATAGAAGCATTCTCTATCCTATCACATTCCCCTTCGTTTTTTTGAATTTCTACATCCCTTTGTACAGGTATAATATTGTATGCACTCAACGCTATCACATCTTTACCGTTTCTATAATCATTAATATATTTATCAAGAAGATCACTCATTTTTCTGGCTGATTCCATATAATTATCTCTTTCTCTATCTGTTTCACGAGAATCATTATATAAATAATTCCATCCCTCCTCTCCTTTTTTATAACTTGCTAAAACACTATTAACCAGTTTATCATTTTCAAAATATTCTACACATCGTAAATATTCTTCTATTATATATTTTTGTTTCAACATACTTTCTGTCAAATTGCAAATTTCTATATCCCATTCATAATAATAATCTCTTTTTGCAACGGTGTACAAAGGGAACATAATAAAAAACTTAATAATGGACTGCCAATC